>UMJO01048477.1_pt1 | contig 23761 bp, 14 predicted proteins | sample 1966081 | NCBI WGS metagenome assembly UMJO01 (sample SAMEA4836152, study PRJEB28245) | human gut metagenome | biome: gut microbiome; material: fecal sample | place: Denmark | collected 2008 | reverse complement strand
ATGGAACTGTTAAAAACAGGAGCGTATCTTGTAAACGGAACAGAGATTATAGAAGATACTCCGGAGGCAGCAGCGCAGCTTCAGGCAGTAATTGGTCCGAATGTACCTTCTAAAGAAGAAGCAGCAAAGGGAACGATTGCATATGGTATTTTAGAAGCACATAATACTTCCGATAATATGGATAAGTTAAAGATTCGTTTTGATAAGCTGACTTCTCATGATATTACTTATGTAGGAATTATCCAGACAGCTCGTGCTTCAGGTTTAGAGAAGTTTCCGATGCCATATGTTCTTACAAACTGTCATAATAGTTTATGTGCAGTAGGTGGAACAATCAATGAAGATGATCATATGTTTGGACTTACCTGTGCGAAAAAGTATGGTGGAATTTATGTACCTCCTCATCAGGCAGTTATCCATCAGTTTGCAAGAGAGATGCTTGCCTGTGGCGGAGCGATGATTCTTGGATCGGATTCCCATACACGTTACGGAGCCCTTGGAACAATGGCGATGGGTGAAGGTGGACCTGAACTTGTAAAGCAGCTTTTAAATCAGACATATGATATCAATATGCCAGGCGTTATCGGAATCTATATGACAGGAGAGCCAATAAAGGGTGTCGGACCACAGGATGTGGCGCTTGCTATTATTGGAGCTGTATTCCAGAACGGTTATGTAAATAATAAAGTCATGGAATTTGTTGGTCCTGGTGTGGAGAAGTTAAGTGCGGATTTCCGTATCGGAGTTGACGTAATGACAACAGAGACAACCTGTCTTTCTTCTATTTGGAAAACAGATGATGTGATTAAAGATTTTTATGATATTCATGGCAGAGCTGGTGATTATAAAGAACTCAATCCTGCACCAGTTGCTTACTATGACGGAATGGTTAAGATTGATTTAAGTAAGATTCGTCCAATGATCGCAATGCCGTTCCACCCAAGTAACACATATACGATCGAAGACATGAATAGAAATCTTATGGATGTTCTTCATGATTGCGAGCAAAAGGCACTTGTAAGTTTAGATGGACAGGTAGATTTTAAACTTACAGATAAAGTACATAACGGAAAGCTTTACGTAGAACAGGGAATCATCGCAGGCTGTGCAGGTGGTGGATTTGAAAACTTATGTGCAGCAGCAGATATCATCAAAGGGAAATCAATTGGAGCTGATGAATTTACTTTAAGCGTTTATCCGGCAAGTACCCCTATTTATATGGAACTGGTAAAGAATGGCGCAGCAGCAACACTTATGGAAAGTGGTGCAATCGTAAAGACTGCTTTCTGTGGTCCATGTTTTGGTGCAGGAGATACTCCTTCAAACAACAGTTTAAGTATTCGTCATTCTACAAGAAACTTCCCGAACAGAGAAGGTTCTAAGTTACAGAATGGACAGATTGCTTCTGTAGCTTTAATGGATGCCCGTTCAATTGCGGCAACAGCAGCAAATAAGGGATATCTTACACCTGCAACAGATCTTGATGTAGAATATAGTGGAAGAAAGTATCACTTTGACAGCAGTATTTATGCAAATCGTGTCTTTGACAGTAAGGGGGTTGCAGATCCTTCTGTAGAGATTAAGTTTGGACCAAATATTAAAGACTGGCCAAAGATGAGCGCCCTTCCGGAGAATATGATCCTTAAAGTTGTTTCTGAGATTCATGATCCGGTAACAACAACAGATGAATTGATTCCTTCTGGAGAAACTTCTTCTTACCGTTCTAATCCACTTGGACTTGCAGAATTTACTCTTTCAAGAAAAGATCCTGCGTATGTAGGACGTGCAAAAGAAGTAAGAGCAGCGCAGGAAGCAGTAGAAGCAGATAAGAATCCTGCAGAGGCACTGACAGAATTGGCACCGGTTATCGATGCGATCCATACAAAGTATGCACATATTACTAATGAAAATATCGGAATCGGAAGTACGATCTTTGCGGTAAAACCAGGAGATGGTTCTGCCAGAGAACAGGCGGCATCCTGCCAGAAAGTATTAGGAGGATGGGCTAACATTGCAAACGAATATGCAACAAAGCGTTATCGTTCCAATCTTATCAACTGGGGTATGCTCCCATTCCTCATTGAAAAAGGTGACTTACCATTTACGAATGGAGATTACATTTTCCTTCCAGATGTAAGAAAAGCAGTAGAGGCAAAAGCATCTGAATTTGAAGCGTATGTTGTAAAAGATGGAAGTCTTGTTCCATTTGTATTGAAAATGGGAGAATTAACAGACGACGAGAGAGAAATCATTCTCAAAGGCTGCCTGATCAACTATAACAGACAGTAAGCATTGTTTTGCACCTGGTTCCCCAGACAGAATTGTATACATAGACATACTATTGACAAAAGGAAAGTATTTGGTATATCATAAAAAAGATTATTAACTTTTGAATGTAAATTTTCTAAAAGTTATAACCAAAGACAATTAATAATAATGAAAATGAATGAGAAAAGAAGGAGTGAAGTAAGAATGAAGGTTTCGGGAAATGACCTGTTTGTAACCGCAATGAAAAAAGAAGGCGTGGATACGATTTTCGCATATCCAGGTGGCATGGTCGTCAATCTTCTAGACGCACTCCATGATTGTCACGGTATTGATCTTGTATTGCCAAGACATGAGCAGGGTCTGATTCATGCAGCAGATGGTTATGCCAGAGCGACCGGCAAGGTTGGTGTATGTCTGGTAACCAGTGGTCCGGGTGCAACGAATCTGGTAACTGGAATTGCTACAGCCAATTATGATAGTATTCCATTAGTATGTTTTACAGGACAGGTTCCAGAACATTTAATAGGTAATGATGCATTTCAGGAAGTAGATATTATTGGTGTGACAAGAAATATCGCGAAGTTTGTTATTATGGTTCGTGACAGAGAGATGCTGGCACAGCGCATTAAAGAAGCTTTTTACATTGCAAGATCCGGAAAGCCGGGACCGGTTCTCGTGGATCTGCCAACGGATGTTATGGCAGAGCTTGGTTCGACATCTTATCCGACCGAAGTGAATATCCGCGGATATAAGCCGAATAAAGGGGTGCATGTGGGACAGCTTAAAAAGGCAATAACGCTGTTAGAAGAGGCGAAAAAGCCAATGTTTTTAATTGGTGGAGGTGTGAATCTTGCACATGCACAGCAGGAGATGACAAAGCTTGCGGAAAAGATAGATGCACCGGTAATTACAACGGTCATGGGAAGAGGTGCGATATCTACAGAACATCCATTGTATATCGGTAATATCGGAATGCATGGTTCTTATGCGGCGAATAAGACAGCAGATGAGTGTGATCTGATGTTCTCGATCGGATGTCGTTTTAATGATCGAGTAACAGGTGAGATTAAGAAGTTTGCACCGAATGCGAAGATTGTACATATTGATATTGAATCAGCAGCAATTTCAAGAAATGTAACCGTAGATATTCCTATTGTTGCTGATGCGAAGGCAGCTATTTTAAAGATATTAGAACATACAGAGCCCATGGAGCATAAAGAGTGGCTTGATGAGATACAGGGCTGGGACAAAGAATATCCACTTCAGATGGAAGTGAAAGATGGAGTGAATCCACAGCGCATTATTGAGACATTGAATGAAGTATATGCAGATAGAGATACGGTATTTACCAGTGACGTAGGACAGCATCAGATGTGGGCATCTCAGTATCTGAAGTTAGATGCTACACATAGGCTGGTACAAAGCGGAGGACTCGGTACGATGGGATTTGGTCTTCCTTCTGCCGTAGGTGCACAGATTGGATGCCCTGAAAAGTCAATTGTATCAATCAGCGGAGACGGCGGATTCCAGATGAATATGCAGGAACTTGCAACAGCAGTATGTCAGGAACTTCCGTTAGTCAATATAGTATTTAATAATAATCGACTTGGAATGGTTCGTCAGATGCAGGAATTGTTCTTTAAAAAGCGTTATACGATTACCTGCCTGCGCTACCATAAGTCATGTAAGGGCAAGTGTGGTACACCAGGCTGGGTATGCCCGGAATATGTCCCTGATTTTGTGAAGATGGCAGAGGCTTACGGTACAAAAGGATATTTTGTCACAGAGGATGAACAGTTAAGAGATACGATTCTTGAAGCGAGAGATTATGCGGAAAAGAATAAGAAGCCGGTTATTGTAGAATGTATGGTAGCTCCGGATGAATTGGTTATGCCGATGATCAAAGGTGGGGCAAGTTTTGAAGACATTATGTTATAGGAGGATACAGAGATGAGAGAGATAAATACAGAAAAGAAAAAAAGATGGGTATCTCTGTATGTGGAGAATAGAATTGGTGTTTTGGCACGTATCTCAGGAATGATGTCAGGAAAGTCCTATAACATTTCCAGTATTACTGTAGGCGTTACAGAAGACCCTACTGTATCAAGAATGACAATCGGTCTGTCTTCGGATGATGCAACTTTTGAACAGATTAAGAAGCAGTTAAACCGCTGTGTAGAAGTAATTAAGTTAAATGATATTACTGATGCACCGACTCATATGAAGGAGATTCTTTTTGTAAAGATACACGAATGTTCTGAATTTGAAAAAGGTGAGATTTTCCGTATATCACAGGTATTTGGAGCAAAAGCAATTGATTATGGCATTAATAGTGTATTACTTGAGAGTGTCAATACAGAAGGAAGAAATAATGACCTTATCGCACTCTTAACAAGGAAGTTTGACCATGTAGAAGTAGTACGTGGAGGTATCGTAGCTATTGAATCAATCAGTATGATCGATCGATAAAAGCACAGAGTATTGCATATATAGTAATAATGAAGCAGGTAAGAATGCAGTTTGACATTTTACCTGCTTCTTTTTTATAGGAAAATAAGTAAAAATAAAACATTAAAGTAAAATATTGACATGAAATAAAAAGGATGATAAAATAAAATGGAAAAAATTCCTAGATAAGAAAGGGGGATAGATGATATAAAGATATTTTCATAGATAGGAATATATGATTTTCAGGAGGTTAGAACGTGCGAAGAGTGTTAAAGCAGATACTCTTATTTATACTGGTGACAGCTATTTTATTTACGAATATACAGATCAGTCAGGCTGCCGGTACAGGTACAGTAAGAGTTAACGATTTCTACCAGATGAAAAGCCAGGAAGAAAGTACGATAATAAAGGAAGAGAAGAGTCAGGAAGAAGGAGATCAGGAAAAAGATTCATCGGACTATAAGGATAAAGAAGATAAGAAAGAAGAGAAAAAAGAAGACAGGAAAGAAGATAAGAAAGAAGAGAAAGATAAGGAGGATGTTATAAATAATACCGTAAGAATACAGGAAGAAAAGAATGAGGTGATACCAGAAGAACAGGAGATGACAGAGAAGAAAGCAGAAAGCCAGACAGAGAAGGAAGAAGATATTGAAGATATTTCAATAAAAGATGCGAAGGAACCCGAACAAGTACAGGAAGCGACAGAAAGTCAGCAATCGAAGGAGGAAGAAGAGAGGGAGCAATTAGAAAGAGTAAGTGGATATACGCTTAGAACTGTGCGCCCAGATACGAATCATTCGGTGACTATGCCGGATATTACAAGTCATTATTTTCTGTTACAAAAAAACAGTAAGAAGGTAAATGCAGCTTCTGGAGGTAATCTTGCAGTAGTTGCGGATGCTAATGCTGCTTCTAAATATATTTATGAAAGTTATTCTAATGGGAAGCAATACAATTTTACCCCTCGTTTTACAAGTAAAACTACGGTTACTGTAGGTGGAGGCAATGGTGGGGGAGTTTCTTTTGCAACGGTAAAGAAAGGACCTGAGAAGCAATTTGGTGATGTATATGATGCGGTAAAAGATGGGCGTATTGTGTCTAAAGTATTTAATCTTGATAAATGCAGTGAGAATCCATATGCGATCTATACTAATGTAGGAACCTGGTATGATTATGGTTCTAAGAGAACGTATGCCATAGATATGAAGATGACCGTTACAGGATATAAATTTCCAGGAGCAGCTGTCAGAAAGCAGTTGGCGAATAAAGATTTAAAAGCACCTTATATAGGATTTGGAAAGTCTAAAATCGGAATCACAGTTATGGGAACTGATTATCTACAGACTCGTCTGGAATTCTATTATAGTGGAACAACAACAGCAGTAGCCGGCATAAAGGGCATGATTCAGTTTTGTGATATTGATGCACAGCAGGGGGTAGACTTTGGGAATGGTTTTGAAAAGATAGTCATGTTTAATACATCACAATCAAAACTACAATATAATAAAAATGGTTTGATTGCAGGCTCTAAGGGATATGTATCTTCCCGAATAAGTACAGATTTAAATAGTAATAATGAACATACAACAGCAATGGGAATTTTTTCAGGCAGTAGTGTGAACTGTCGCTGGACAGTAGCAAAATGTGATCAGAAAGATACTGGTGGTGATGCAGCCTATGGTGTAAAAGGAGGATATGGAATTCCGGCAGAAAGTACACTCGAAAATTCTAATTCATACTATTGGTCTAACAGTACAGGCTTTTTAGGAGTCAGAGCGGATGTTGGAATTGCTCCATTACCAGAGGAAGTAATTAAGTCTGTTTATGTGGGAAATGTGAATGGTCAGAATTCAGAGAAAGGAAGCAGGTTTGCAGGTCTGTCTGAGAGAAATCAGGTGTTTACCTATGTACTTTCCGCCGTTGCGCCAACACCTTCTAATGTGAAGAATGCACAGTATACGATGTTCCAGATTGAAGACAGAGTGGATGCACTTCTAAATGTAAAATCTGTGAAAGTCTATGCAGATGAGGCAGTAAGTAATAATTTCCAGACAATGGGAATTAATTATAGTGATATGACTTCATATTTTCATATTATAAAGAGAGAGGAGGCAGATCACAGCACAACGGTTCAGGTAAAAGCAGTGGATGAAAGGCTTGGAAAGTCAGCTTTTTATGGGAGAACTTATTATATACATATAGAAGTGGAAGTAAAGTCAGACCAGGAGCTTCATGCGATTCATCGTTCAATCGCAGAGTGGTATCAGGAGAATGAGACACTTAAGCAAAAGGTACCAGAGGCAGGAAGCTGCAAAGGTAGTGTTGCAGTAAGTAATAACGGTACTTTATATGTTAAAAATGATAAAGGGAGTACTGTAGAGAGAAAATCTAATGATGTAGCTTCTAAAATTGCAATGAAGTTACGTGTTAAAAAACTAGATGAGGAGTCAGGTAAACCAGTAAAAGGTGTTGTATTTGGATTATTTGGAGGCTCGGATAAGAATTTGGCCAAGGAACCGTTGTATACAGCAACAACTGATGATAACGGTGTTGCATTGTTTACATCTATGCCATCCTACACTTTTTACAAAGAACCGTTTGGTAATGGACCATACTATATAAAAGAGATTTCTATTCCAGAAGAATATAAAAATGTTTGGAATCCTTCTGTGGATACGAACTGGTATTATGAGATAAATACATTAAAAACAGAGGAGCTATTTGATAATACAGCAAGCATTACAGAGAATAAGCAGTTAATCAATAAGAATTATGAGGCAGGAAAAAATATTGTAAAGGTTTATAAAAAAAGTACGGATACCGGAGCATATTTATCCGGAGCAGAATTTGTATTATACCAGTGGTCAGCTGCAACAGGTAGCTATCGTGAATTATTTGCTCTAACAGAAGGGAAAGATGAAGAAGGGCATCCGGTTTATCAGAATAAAGAGACATTTAAAAATACGCTGGATAATCTGGGAAAATATAAGATTACAGAAAAGAAAGCGCCAAAGGGCTGTATCTTAACAGGACAGGAGTGGACTTTTGAACTGTCTGAGAACAGTAAAGAAGATGGAAGTAATATTATTTTTGAAAATACGGTTACGGGAAAGAGACAGACGGGAGCTTTGATTTATCGTAATCCATTACAGAAAGCAAAACTAACAATTATAAAAAAAGATGATGAGAATCAGAGCGTAGAAGGTGCTGTATTTACAGTAAGGGCAGCAGAAGATATTTATGCGCCTTGGGATTTACAGGAGAATAAAAAACCGTTGAAAGAGGCGGACCCACTTATTTCTAAAGGCAGTGTTGCAGACAGAATTGTTACAGGAAAAGATGGAAAGGGAACAAGCACTGAAGGAAGTGAGTTGTACATTGGAAAGTATGTCGTAGAAGAAACAACAGGAGCCTTAGATCATATTAAGGGAGATGACATTTATGAAGTAGAACTTACTTATGGAATCGAGCAAAATAATCCATTTGTAATCTATATGCTTGATGCATCGAATGTTTTGATGCGTCCTGCTTTTTCTGTTGCAAAGATTGCAGATAAGACAACGAATGAAGAAGGAAAAGCAGTGTTGTTTGATGAAAAGACCGGCCGTTATATAGAGAAAAAACAGGCAGGAATATATAAAGCAGGGGAAATGGTAGATTACACTATCCGAGTAACGAATACAGGAAATGTTCCTCTTTATCAGATTCGGCTTACAGATGATATGGATAGAAAAGGAGAATTTTCAGAACAGACACTTTCTAAATATGCCGATATGGAAACCGCAACATTTGTTGTACCGAATTCAGGAATTTTGAAAACAAGAGAAGGGGATAAAGTAGCAGTACATTTATCTTTAGAATCAGATCTGGTGTTAGTGTTACAACATTTAAATGTGAATGACAGTGTGGACATTCATGTAAAGGTCCGATTAAAGGAAGATGCAAAAGACGCATGGAAACTTCGTAATGATGTGTATGCAGAAGCAAAGTATGCAGATAATGGAACAGAAGAAAAAGGGGATATTCATTTAAGAGATGTTTCAACAGATAAACTGATAGACGGAGAAGGGAATAGCCTTGTTACAGATTGGGATTTTATCAATGTTCCGGGAAGTCCGGGAGAAGATGTCATAAAGACAGCAGACAAAACGACAGGAATCACAATTGAAAATGGAGAAATTACATCAGGAATAAAGATACCAGGAATTTATGGTGCAAAGGACAAAGTCAGATTTTCTATTATAGTAAAAAATAATGGAGAAGCGGCATTAAAGAATATTACGGTGAAAGATGCTATGAGTGATGAATTAAAAGCAATCGTAAATTTAGAAAGTGCAAAATTTATTTTTGATGAAACGCAGACAACAGAGGAAGGCTTGTATATTCTTACTACAGCTCATAAGAAGAAAATCACAGCTAAAGTAGTAGATAAAGATACAATCCTTTTATGCAGTACAGGAGAAGATGGAGATGGAACAGACCGACTGTGGGCAGATGATTATATTGTCTTATATTATGAAGCTGATTTATTGCCGGGTATAGCCAACATTTATAATGTTTCTAATAAAGTATGTATTAATGGATGGTATTTTGATGGAAACAAAGATGTGGAAGTACCAGAAAAAGAAGATGAAGATAAAATAGAGATACCGGGTGTACCGGAAGGAAGAGCGGCTAAACTTGCTGACAGAACAAAAGGAGCAGTATTAGAAGCAGGAAGATATAATGCAGAAGCAAAAATTTCAGGAGTATATGAAAACGGAACGACTGTTACCTATAAGATTACAGTAACAAATAATGGAACATCTAATTTATATGATTTGTATTTGCAGGATACACTTAGCGAGGAGCTGGAAAAAGCCTTAGAAAAAGAAAGCGTATCTTTTGAAGAAAGTATATATACATCACAGAATGGAAGAAAAGTTCGAACTAGTCTAGAAGAACCACAAAGATTATGGATGGATTTCCTGGCAGCAGGAGATGCCGTTGATGTATTCTTAAAAGGAAAAGTTCGTCTAGATGTTGGGAATCTATTTGAACTGAAAAATATAGTAGAACTTACAGCTCGTTATAAAAAGGGTAACGAAGAAGCATACAAAGAGTATGAAGAAAAGATGGAAAAAGAGAAAAGAAGATGGAAATTACAGTATGATGCGAACAATGGTTCCGGCGAAATAGAAACTGACAGTGAAACTCCATGCAGGGAAGGAAACAAGATCACTGTAAACGGCAATGCCTTTTTATATGAAGGACATTATTTTACAGAATGGAATACCAATCCGGATGGAAGCGGAGAAAGATGGAATCCAGATACAGTATATAATATACTGGGAAATGATGTAAAGTTGTATGCACAGTGGAAGAAAAATCCGGATGAAAAAGAAGAGGAAGCAAGTCAAGATTATAATAATCAGAGAAAATATCCAGTTTATAATCTGATTTATCATTCAAATAATAAAAAAGAACAGATAGAAGCGGATGAAGAGAATTCTAGACTGGCAGGTACTTTATTAACGGTAAATGAAAATCGTTTTTCTTATCCAGGTTTTACTTTCAAAGGATGGAATACCAGAAAAGACGGAAAAGGAAAACAATATACTCCGGAAGAGGTAGTGGAAATGCCAGCAAGAAACCTGAATCTGTATGCACAGTGGGAGAAACGACCGGTATATCATTTACAGTATGATGCCAATAATGGAAGTGGAAAGAGAAGAACAGATGCAGAAACTCCATGTGAAGCAGGAACCAAAGTCCAAATTGATGGAAACGCCTATCGCTACGAAGCCGGCAGGGATTGTTACATGTTTACTCAATGGAACACAAGACCGGATGGAAAAGGGGATGCTTATAAACCAGGAGAAGAAAAAGAAATCAATACAGACATAATTTTATATGCACAGTGGGAAAAACTTCAGGATAATGCAGAAGACATTGAAAAGTATCATGTTTTTTATCGCGCAAATAATAATACAACCGCATTTTCTGTAGATCCACAAACTCCGAAAGAGGCAGGAAACAGCATTTTATTGCAGAATAACAGATTTTTCTATGCAGATTATCTTTTCGCTGGATGGAATACAAAAGCAGATGGAAGTGGAAAACAATATAATTCCGGAGATACCTTCGTTATCCCATCAAAGAATATTTCTTTATATGCACAGTGGAAAAAGATTGAGCAGAAGAAACTCATCTATTCTTCTAATACGAAAGCAGAAGAAAAATACATAGATGCAGAATGTTTTTCTGATGATGGTGAAGATGAAGAAAAAGAAGTGCTAATAGACGGAAATTCATTCCACAATAATGGAAAGAAGTTTGTAGGATGGAATACAAAGATAGATGGAAGCGGAAAGCGTTATGCACCATCTGAAAAGTTTACTTTAAAAGAAAACACTGTATTATATGCACAGTGGTCAAAAGATGTAAAACAATATAAATTAGTGTACCACTCAAATTATCCATCAAAAGCAGAAGAAACGAAAGAAGAACAAAAAGAAATCGATTCAGAAACACCAGCATATGCAGGAACAAAAATAAAAATAAATAAAAATTATTTTTCATGCGGCGGATACAAATTCACAGGCTGGAGTACGAAAAAGACCGGAGAAGCAGAATATCTGCCAACACAGTGGTATGTAATGCCGGAAAAAGATGTAGATTTATATGCATGCTGGAGCAAGGCGGATGAACATAAAAAAGAAGATACGAATAATCCGGAGGATAAGGAAGAGAATAAAAAAGAAGATAAAGAAGAAGATAAAAACGAAGAAGATAAGAATGACAATAATAAAGACGATGAAAAAAAAGACGATGAAAAAAAAGACGAAGCGGAGGAAGATACAAAGAAAGATCCGATGGCAGAAGAAGCCAGAAAAGCAATTGAGAAAGCCTATGAAGAGATTCAAAAGCTGGCAATAGAAGAGTTAAAAGAAGAAAGTAAAAAGTATACAGAAATTCCAGTTACGGAATTAATGAAAGATGAAGATACTATCAATATTCCAGGTACTCCAGTTGCTAAAGTTTCTAAGCTTGCAGATAAAACACAAGGAGTCACTTTAGTAAAAGGGCGTTACGAAGGCATAAAAAAAGAAGGCATTTATGAATACGGAGATGTGATAGATTATACGGTAAATATAAGTAATGAAGGAACAGCGGACCTGTATGATTTGGTAGTAGAAGATTTCATGGATAAATCATTACAGGAAATTATAAAACCAGGGACTGTTACAATTGTTTCAGGCCAGATTACAACAAAGCAGGGAAATACAGTTTGTGTAGAACGGATGCCAGAAAAAGAAGATGAAGAAGGAAAATACATAGTACATTTAGATAAATTAAAAGCAGCAGACAGTGTAGTACTGCACATGAAAGCAGAGGTACAGACAGGTGTACAGGCAGGCACACATTTGAATAATGCTATCCATATCACCGCACAATATGAAACAGTGAATGACAATGGAAAGAGAGAAAAAATCTATATAATCGAAACTCCGGAAATGACAGATAACGATACCGTAGGAATAGGAGTGCCAGACATTGTCGTTGCGAAAAAATCAGACAAAACAAAGAATATTGTTTTAGAGAATGGAAGATATACAGGAAAAAGAAAATATGGAACATATAAAGCCGGAGAAGAAATTAAGTTTACAATTACTGTATCGAATAGTGGAACAGCAAGTGCAAGAAATATAACAATAAAAGAAGAACCGTCAAAAGAGTTGAAAAAATATGTACAAATGAAAGGGTTTGCTCATAAAGCAGGAAGCAGCATAAGAAGTAAGAAGAGCAATACGGTTAAAGTAAAAGAAATAAAAAACAAAAAAGTCTTTTTAGATAAAATAGAAGCGGGGGATTCTGTGGAATTAATTTACACAGCAAAGGTAAAGAAAGATATTCCATCAATAAAATTTTTGAAAAATGAAGTTTCTTTAGAAGGAAAGAACAAGGACGGAAGTGATATTCCGATTACACCAAAAATGGACGATTATGATAAAGTCAATTTAAAAGAAAATAGCAAACCTATGAAAAAAAATAAAGATCAGGGAACACCAGGAGCGAAAACAGGAGATAACAATACGATTGCGATGTATCTTTTAGTAGGTTTACTTTCACTCTCCATGATTTTTATTATCCTATATTTCCAAAAAAGAAAAAAGGATAATATTTAAAAAGAAAGTCTCGCTGGTAAATGTATTTGAAATAAGACTGCCTTAACCCACTGGATTTAGAAGAGGCTAGTTCACAGAATTTGTTCTCGTAAAAACTTGACATGTCTCGTTAATTTTGATATTATAATCGTTGTGAAAACGAGGCGTGGCTCAGTTTGGTAGAGCGCTGCGTTCGGGACGCAGAGGCCGTGGGTTCGAGTCCCGTCGCCTCGATTAGATTTTTTAGTGGGAAACTCTTTGTTTATGCGGAGTTTTCCACTTTTTTATTGCCGCAAAAGAGATTATCTTGTTGTCACCATCTGTCACGCTTTCGGAAATTTCTTCCCTAGATATTGTGGTGATGTTATTTGTTATAATATTGCTACTCAACGCATTTAAAACAAGTGAGTCGGTTTCTGTTTCATCTTTCAAGTTGAATATGTAATGTTTCATTGTTGTAGATTCGTCAGCATGACCTAACAACTTACTTATGATTGTTATGGATACTCCTCGTTGGTATAATGTTGATGCATAGGTTTTTCTTATTTTGTGCATACTTCTTATTGGAATACCTGCATAAGCACAGCCACGCCTTAATTGTCCGTCAAGTGCATCTCTGGTAATAATTGTCCCATCTTCTGTTAGAAACAAAAATCCTTTGTTTTGATTTCCATTTAAAACATTAATCTGTCTGATACGGTCAATATATTCTAATGCCTTTGGCGTAAGAGGAATTTTTCTTTCCCCACAATCACTTTTTGTATAATCAACAACATTCCAACCTATTTGTTTTATATTCTCCAAGTCAGTTATATTGTTTTCTTTTACAACTTGCCGATGAATATAAAGCTTAGATGTTCCATTTTCTGAAATAATATCAGACTCTTTCAAAGCTAATAACTCGCCACATCTAACCCCTATTTCAAAATCTAACATAATTGCAAGTGGGACAGCATTTAAAGGGTCATTCTGAATCCTGCGTTCCATCTCTTTAATTAAAATATCCCGTTCTTTTGATGTAAAGACTTCTTTTTCATTTGCTTTTTTTCTTGTCGGGGTTATTTTCTTTTTATTGACTTCAACACGATAGGGACTTTTATCAATGTATTCTGCATTTACAGCATATTCAAAAGTTTGTTTTAAGACTCCGCACATATTTTTGAAAGCCTTATCTTTCATTGTGCGTTCATTTACAATGTCATTCAAGAGATTATCAACGTCTATTTTTGTTATCTCTACAAATGGCTTATGAATAAACTCTGTGTGTGGTTCATAGAACTTTTTCCAGTCCTGCATCATACGATTGATAGTACCGCCGCTGACTTTGCTTTTTTTATACTCCATAAACTCATAGAAAAGTTCTTTCAAAGTCATTGTGTTCTGTTCTTTATCCGCTTGCTGTCTCTTTTCTAGTTCTATGAAGTAATCACAAAGTTTATTTTCAATATCTTCTCTGTTTTTGCTTCTACGGCGAAAACAACCGTTTTTAAGTGTTTTATCTGGTATACGGAAATACCATTCATTACCATAATGTTTGATTAAATCGCCATACTGTTCTAATATCTGTTCTCTTTTCATTTTTTCTGTATTTTCCAATACATCTGCAATAGAAATAATATTATTATCAATAGCATATTGAATATCATCTATATTAAATTCTTTCATAAAACAATTTCCTATTAACTATCATCAAAATAAAATATCATAAGTCACACCCTCCGATATTGTTTTTTCTTATTGTTTTGTTTGCTTCTTTTCAATTATTTCAACAAACCTGTTGTATCTGTCAATCACATCATGAATAGAACTATTTTCGATTTCTTCTTTCAATTCTCTTTTGTATAAATATAAACTGTTCCTACTGATTTGTGCCATTTGTTGTGTTTCTGCATCTGATAAAGAGCCGCCAAATGTTTTGTTGTGTTTCAAAATAATTTGTTTAGAATAAATGGCTTTCTTGACGGTAAGAGTAGCACCTTTTTTCTGTCCAATTTGTTTTCCGTTCTTCCTAGCGGTTTCTATTCCCTCTTTTGTCCTCTGGTGCAAGTCTTGTACCTCTTTCTCTGCCTGTTCAAATGCAATCTCTATTTGTTTCCTTGCCAATATCATTAGATACTCATTAATACCTTTTAGGATTACATCAACGTCTGTACCTGTCATTTCTAACTGATTGCTCACTGCTTGTTTGTAAGTATCAGTATCTATGTAATGTTCTTTTAGAAATACTAGATTAATTCCTTTGTTATACAATGTTTGATAAAGTTCAAATCCCTCACTTGCGGTTCTGCTCATTCGGGATACAGAATCAAAAACTATAGTATCACCTGTTTTTGCTTTTTTCAGAATTTTATCTAATTCTTTTCTGCCTTGAAATTTAGTTCCTGTGAATGTCTCTTTTACAATCTTTGCTTTAGGATATACGGAAAGTATATTCCTTACCTGTCGGTCTATGTTCTGTCTTTTTGTTGAAATTCTGCAATATCCATATATCATATTGTTATACCTCTAATGTATTGTACCAAAGTAACGAACGTCCCTTGTTGTATCGTGATAGTAGCATACAAAAACCAGAATGTCAATCACTTTTGGTACTTTTTTGATACAGGGTAAATTATGTACCTAATATTTATTGTTCTTTATCTGAATCCTGCTTTGTTATGTCCTGTAGTTCTCTTATGAGAAGATAAGAAGTGCAGGACAATCCTAATTTTTTTACAAGGTGTTGCAATATCCATCTTAACAATCCTGTTTTAAATTTATTTGTAATTTGGTACGAGTTCTTGATTAGTTCAAGAGTACCCAAAGTGCCTAAGTTAAGTTTATCATTTTCCATTTTGTTTTCCTCCTAATACCTCTAAGAACAAATCATAGTTCACAACAAATTTGTTACCTACTTTTAAACATGGAACGTGTTTTTCCTCAATAATCATCTTACGGAGAAAATTATAATTTAATCCTGTCTTTTTCTGTAGTTCATTGAGAGAGAGCAGGAGAGGAGGGTTGGGGGCTTTCTCAATATTCTCCTGTCTCTTTTTCCTTGTTAGTTGCCTTTTGGCTAGAATGGCAAGCTTTCTTAGCTGTGCGGCTTGATTATTGGCTTTCATTCCCCACACCGCCTTCCCAGTAGCTTGTTTCATTTACAATCGTATTCATTTGTTGTACAGCCATGTTCAGTTTAAGACAGTTCATCATTTCAGAAGCCGACTCTTTCTTTACAGATGATAATTCGCTCTGCTTTTTTTCTTCAAACATTCTTTGAGCAGGCGATTTCACTTTATTGAATAGTATGTCTAATTGTTTTAATGAGAAAAGATTTTCGTACTGGGGCATAGCACTTAATTTTGTAAGTGCGATTGCATCAACTCGATTAGCCTGCTTTACCCAATTTCCCACAAGCCTACGGTTGATTTGAGAACCGTCTTTTGTATTGTTTTGTTGAAGCTGTAAGAAATACTGATACATTAAACTGTTTGATTGTTCGTTTAAATCTCGGAGGACTAATGGAGACTCTGAAAAAGTTCTTTGCTCTATGCTTTTAGTTTGTTTGTCAAGCTCAGTTCTTTTGTTCTCTGATTCATCTAAGAGGGCTTTAAGAACATCTAAAAGCATACTGTGGAGTTCATCAACCTGCGTAGATGATACACCTTCCATTCTCTGAAATTGTCGAATGTTATTTCTGATAATTGCGTAATCATCAAATACCATATGACTGATTTGGTTCTCTATGTTTTTGTAGGAGCGGCGTATCTTATCTCTTTGCTCCTGCATCTGTTGTTTAGTTTTTACATTTGTATCTTTGCTAAAATAGTATCCCACGTTTTTTCCTACCTTTCTAAGCTTCATATAGCCTTGTTAATGGATTCTAGGGGGATTAGGGATATATACGTCAGACTCCCATCCCTCTGAATCTTCCCATTCCTCTGAATCTTCAAAATCCTTTTTATTACTTTCCACTGTTATCAAATTTATATTTAATAAGTTTTTGTCTTTCTGTTCTGTCTCGTCAAACAAAACATAACTTTTTCCAATGCACTTATCTAGTAGATACTGGTTCGCTTGCAATCTAACTCTTTGGTCTACGGCTTTATTTGCAATATTCACTATGTTCTGTAAAGCCGTCAAAGAGTACAATTTTAATTGTTTTTCAAATTCTTCCTTTTGTTGACGTTCCCATTGGTTTAGGGGTTTTCTTGACAACAGTTATCAACTCCTTTTATAACATTTCCTCAATCTTTAGCTCTATTTTTTCAACCTTTGTTTTAATGAAAACATAGGAGAACATTGACTTATTTGTATGTTTTGGTCTTAACAAAACAGGACAAACATATCCATTCTCAATTCCCATTAATTATAGCTTTTGAGATTTGAACAAAGGCATCAACAACACCCTCATTGATTTGAAGTTCACCGCAATTTCTTACTCTTTTGATAGCTTTATCAGCGGAGTTACTTTTTTCATAGTATTGTTTTGCCGCTTTGCAAAAGAAAGCATAATCCCATTCTATGATTTGTTTATTTATAAGTGCAACAGTAGTGGGCTTACCGCAGAACCTTTTAAAATCATTGTAAATGATAGTTATACACTCTTTATAAAAAGAGTGCTTGCTGTTACCCCAAAATTTATTAATGAAATATATTTTATAGTCCTTTCTGTACATATCTAGGAGTCTTTTGATAGATGAAACTGTAAGAAATTCTTCTAAGGTCTGTCCTGCTTTTGCATGACTTAAACCATACTTGTTATAGATGATTTCAAAGCGTATTTTTCCTGTATTATCTTGTTTTGTTTCCTCATTACCTTTTTTCTGTTCCTTCTTTTGTCTCTCTTTCTGTTTGTCGTATATCTTTAATGCCATGCGGTCATTCGACAATAACTGTGTCTTGATAGATTCCACCTGCATACCACTTTTAAGTTGACATACAGAATCGTACCTTCTGCCTGTTTTTACGCCTGTACACCAAAGACATACCTTTTCATTTTTCTGTAAGAGCATATGAGCAATCATATTAAGCATTGGCTCTACGTTCTCTTTCTTCTCTAATGTAACGGTGCTATTGACCTCACAGACGCTCACAAATAATGTGGGGTAATTTTCACCGAATAAATTAACCATCTGCTTTTCAACCATCTGAACAATTTCTTTGAAATGAAAAAAATCAAATTCGGTCAATGGTTTTGTGTTTGAATCATATAAACATTTGGGTAGGTTAAGATTCAATCTGTATCCACGAGTTTTTCCTGTTTTTTTTGTCAATGTTCCAATAATGTTGTTTGTTCTATCGCTTACGAAATCATAGGCATTTTCTAATAATTCGTATTCGGTTGGTATATCCAATGTCAAAGTATCAACCCCGATTTCTAGCTTATTGTTTTGTTTTTTGCTCATTTTATTCTCCTTTTTATACAACAAAAAAAGCAGAACATTATTCACTAACATTTCGGTTTAATGCTAATAAGAATGTTTCTGCTTTTCTTTTTTGATAACAAAAGATAACAAAAAAGGATTTTATTTTAGGGTTTACTTGCGGCGTACTATTAAGATTTACCGTTGCAACACATAAACAATATGTATGCAATTACAATCTCCACAATAACATAGAACAAATAGAAATCAAAAACCGATAGGATAACATTTGTGACGTTTAATTTAACTATATTCAATTCCCTTACTTTTGTATGAAATAAGCAACACCAGAATCGGCATTGCAATCTGAAATGATTCTGTTTTATCTGAATTTATATCAAGTATACCATAAAAGCAGGTAAATGTCAAGCTGAATTTGACAAAAAATAATAATTTTGATATAATAATATATTTTGTATTTTTAAATTGATTAACTTAGAATACCCCTGTAAGCTTCATACAGGCTCATATAAGCATTTTAATATATGCAATGATTCCTTTTATAGCCTAATGAATAAAATTATTAAAATAACCATGTAAATATACTGTGATACAATATACTTGCATCGTTATTTTAATTAGCAGATGTATTGGAATCTCCTTTCACAAGATGTTGTATGTGTCACGCAAGTGTCACGCTTATTTTACGGTTTTTGAAATATAGCATAAATAAAGGCTATTACAAGATAAACTAAGGTTCGAGTCCCGTCGCCTCGATTCAGTATTAGAAGCACCGGAAATCCGCTTAAACAGTGGGTTTTCGGTGCTTTTTCTTTTTTACAAGGATATACTTTAGAAATTTTCTTGGAAAAATAATTATATTGAACTTCAAATAATAAAATAATTTATTATAATATTATTACATACTATAATTTGTGTAAAACAAGAAATGTATTAAAAAGTATTACAATGAAATATCTTCCGGCGGAGCAGAGACAGAAAAGTTTTTCTATTGCTTGGATATAAAAAGATGGACTGAGATTAAAAAATACGGTAGAATCAGTATTAGAAAGATATCATGAAATTAGAATTTAGAGGATAGATTATGGAAATTAGAAAGTATAGAGAAAAAGATATTCCTGCAATGATCTCCATCTGGAATAAGGTCGTAGAAGATGGCGAGGCTTTTCCACAAGAAGATTTTTTGAACGATACAACAGGTGCAGACTTTTTTGCGGCACAAACATATTGCGGCGTTGCAGACAACAATGGAAAAATCGTAGGGCTTTATATTCTGCATCCAAACAATATTGGCCGCTGTGGGCATATTGCAAACGCGAGTTATGCTGTTGATAACGATCACCGAGGCGAGCATATTGGTGAAAAATTAGTAGATGATTGTCTTGTACAGGCAAAACAGTATGGCTTTGGAATTTTGCAGTTTAATGCTGTGGTGGAAAACAATATTCATGCCCGCCATTTGTATGAACGACTGGGTTTTGTACAGATTGGAATTGTACCGAAAGGTTTCCGTATGAAGGATGGAACATATCAAAACATCTGTTTATATTATTATGAACTGTAAAACAGACTGAGAACTTCTCGTTTGTTGGTCTGTTAAAATACAGAAAACAACATAGAAAATTCCTTTAGATAGAGATGTAGCATCCCCTTCTGGTATATGTTTGACTAATAAATTTGATAGTTCATTTTAGAGAGTGCATTATGAATAAAAAGGAGAAGAACAAAATGATCAATACTTATGATAGCTATGTAAAAGAGTCTGGGGCGATAACAATTGAACAAATGAGAAAGATGCATGAAAATATGATGCTGGAAATCGGAGAAGATGAAGATGCATTGGAATTGTATGATGATTTGTGTAATGCTATTTTTCCCTATGCGGATCTTCGTGCAAAGTGGCATACATTCTCAATAGAAGAGAAAATGGATAAAGATTCTTTCAGGACAGCCTGTCATGATAACGTTATTCTTCATTTTAACATGATTGCAAGATATTTAAAGATGCAGGGAAAAGAAGTACAGTGGAGAGAGCAATTAGGAGACGAGAAAGTAGATAAGGCTGTTCGAAAAGGTATCGGAGACTTTGGCTGCTATATTATTTTTGTTAATAGTATTTGTGCAAGATAAGCTGGTATAACTGTTACATTGAAATAAAAAATAAAAAGACCTCTGCATGCCCGGTCATTTAAATGACAGGAAACATGCAGAGGTTTTTTATAGTAATTAACCTGCTAATCTACGGGAAACTACTTCAAAATATGGAGACTCATAATTATAGTCTTTGTTATTCACTCTGAGCCAGCCAGTCTTTTTTCCATATTGAAACTGAAGATACATAGTGTTTTTGGACAGAGTAAGCTTTTTCAAAGTTACCTGTTTTCCTTTAGGAACAGTGAAAGCGAGTTTGCTTCCGTTATAAAAACGTAACTTTTTCGCTGTTACAAAAATATTTTTCCGGAATAATTTACTATAAGAATCATTGTGGTAGTTACCAATAACACTTTTCACAGTAGAAGTGGTAGTACTTGTTAAAAAAAGCTTATTATTACGAAATTTGTAATTCATTTTCCAGTTAAGCCATCCTGTTTCAGCAGGCTGGTCACCATGACGAAGAGTCAGTAAATTCTTTTTAGCAGAAACAATTTCGCAGGCTGTATAATCTAACTTGCTTACAGAATAGAGCTTTTTAGATTTGTTATTATATTTATAAATCTGATTAAATACAATATAGTCATTATCTCCGATACCCATTAGCTGAAGAAGTTCATTTTTATTTGACATTTTAGCATATCGGGCAGTAAAGGAATGAATATTGTCATTCGTACAGTTTTTAGTAAAAGCAACTTTATTATTTACTTTAACTTTCAGTTTTTTTATGAAGCAATCTTTATCGATACTGGTTGTGATAAGAATTTTATCTGCTTTTCCATCCCCGGTGATATCAGCAGATAATATTTTCTTTACAGGAATATTCTTCACAGAGGCAGCATTCAGTGTCATAGAAAAAGGCAGACACATCATAAATGCAAGCGCAAATGGGAAAGTAACTTTAAATAATTTAAAAATAGCATTTTTCATAGCAATCCCTCCTTGGAAAATATTATATAAGAATACTATAGCATATTTGCAGGTAAAAGTTCCTTAATTTTCAGATGAATTTAATTCTCATGTTACGCGGATTCCAAAGTCAAACACCTTATCGTGCAAGCACGAACGAAGTTTTGATCTTTTGACCCTAATATCATATAAAAAAATCATAAAAAATGATAGTAGCCGACAGTCACATTTTTATATCAATAAAAAGAAAGTGAAAAAGAAAATAAAAAAGAACAATCTACAGATGCACAAAGTATTTTTCTTAAAATAACAGAAATTATTTTAAGGCTACTGTATACAGTACATCTGTCAGATCGTTCTTTTTGTATATCAGATGTGAGAGGATTCCCACATCTGCAATCCTGCCGGAGGCATTCTTGAATTTTTGTTTAGGTTAGAATTAAATGTTTAATAAATCACTGTAGGATTTTAATGCTCCATCTGTATCATGAGCAAGAACACGTTTTGCGAGAATCTTACCAAGCTGTACACCTTCCTGGTCAAAGCTGTTAACATTCCATAAGAATCCCTGGAACATAATCTTGTTTTCGAAATGAGCTAATAATGCACCGAGTGATTCTGGTGTTAACTGCTCACCAATAATAATGCTGGATGGGCGTCCACCTTCAAAGTTTTTGTTAAGGTTTTCATCTTTTTTACCACAGGCGAAAGCAACGATCTGTGCAGCTACATTCGCACATAACTTCTGCTGGCTTGTGCTGTCTTCAATCACTACATCCATACCAATCTGGCTGTTTTTAAAACCAACAAACTGTAAAGGTACGATATCGGTTCCCTGATGTAATAACTGATAGAAAGAATGCTGTCCGTTTGTTCCTGGCTCACCAAAGATAGTAGGACCTGTTACATAATTTACAGGTTCACCAAAACGATTCACAGACTTACCATTGGATTCCATATCACACTGCTGTAAATGTGCAGGGAAGCGGCTTAATGCCTGAGAATATGGTAAAACAGCAGTAGAAGGGTATTCCTGAACATTACGTTCATAAACACCAATTAAAGCATCTAACATATCTGGGTTTTCTAAAATGTTTTTATTAGCAGCAAGTTTATCTTCTTCAGCTGCACCATTTAAAATTCTTGCGAAGATTTCAGGACCAAATGCAAGGGAAAGAACAACTCCACCAACTGCAGAAGAAGAGGAGTAACGTCCCCCGATAAAGTCATCCATGAAGAATGCTTCTAAGTAATCATCGCTCTTTGCTAAAGGAGATGTCTCACTTGTTACAGCAAGCATATGATTTGCAGGATTTAATCCAGCCTTTGTTAAAGCATCTTTTACGAAAGCTTCATTTGTCAATGTTTCCAAAGTTGTTCCGGATTTAGATACAACGATGAAAAGAGCATGAGCTAAATCTGTAGATTTTAAAACTGCAGCAGCATCATCAGGATCTACGTTGCTGATAAACTTCGCTTCCATCTTAGCAACACCGTTCTCTTTAGCCCAGTTCTCTAATGCGATATATAAAGCACGAGGCCCTAAGTCACTTCCACCGATACCAATCTGAACAACAGTTGTGAACTTCTCGCCAGCAGCGTTAGTAATTTCACCGGCATGTACTTTATTAGCAAAATCTGCGGCTTTCTGCTGCTGGGAAACATAGAAATCACGTTTGTTTACACCGTCAACAACAACATCTTTACCTAACTGTCTACGTGCTAAATGATGAAGAACAAGACGTTTTTCACCGGTATTGATCACAGCACCGTTATATAATTCTTCAAATTTATCAGCGAGCTGTGATTCTTCTGCTAATTCTGCCAGCGCAGCCAAAACAGTGTCATCTACCTGCTTTGCAGCATAGTTAAAGCTAAGTCCCTCTGCCATAGGTGCGGAATATTTTGCTACACGTGTAGCACCATTCTCTCCGCTCATAGCTTCTTTAATGTCTACGTGGTTTTTCAGTCCGGCAAGTTTCTTATAAGATGCCAGAGTGTCAAGATTGTTCCAAGTTGCCATAAATAAATCCTCCTTAGTTAATGTGGTTATACATTAAGCTTAAATAAAATTAAGAATGCAAAATATAATAATGCATTCAAAATTTCTTAACATAATTATACTAAAAAAAATTTCCAATTGCAATGGATTATTTACTATTTAATTCATTAGGAAACAGACGAAAATAAAAATACTAGACCATCGCAACTGTAAAGATATCACTGCGTAGAAAATGCCTGTTCGGCATTTTTACTTGCTCTCACATTACATTTGCAATGGTCTAGTATTTTTATTTTCTGTTTGTTGGCTACAGAAGGAATGAATGCAATAGTCTTTGGGGAAGATAAGGGGAAGAAATCAGAAGTCTACTGCTACCCATAAAGTATGCCTGCCCGCATTTTTACTTGCTCCCACATTACATTTGCGATACTCTCTCCACTATGCTGACTTTTTTAAGTTTCACTGATGAT
>UMJO01032757.1_pt1 | contig 28174 bp, 19 predicted proteins | sample 1966081 | NCBI WGS metagenome assembly UMJO01 (sample SAMEA4836152, study PRJEB28245) | human gut metagenome | biome: gut microbiome; material: fecal sample | place: Denmark | collected 2008 | reverse complement strand
TAATTCCAGCGATAGTAATATCGGGGTTTCTTGCGCTTGTATCCAAGAATCCCATTCGCTTTAGCGATGGGAGTATGTCAAAGAGGATCTAATATCTTGAACATAGCTGGTTGGTCAGAATCTATCTTCGATGTTATTAACAGCAAGTTCTGCGGATATAAGAATATGGTTGAGGAAATTAGGAAGATTAAGATTTAAATCTTACATTCGTACTGTTTTCATAAGAAGAGATTTATCATAACAAGCCGGAGAATGAATGGTGGCATTCTTCGGCTATTTATTTACATTTGTTGAAAAAAAAAGAATGAAAGAAAAAGAATTTGATTTTGTGATATATCCACTAAAGTTGATTATCACCGTAGGGTTAGATTACAAAACATTGTGTGATCGTTTCGAGAATGCAGAATTGGATCATGAAGGAGAATGGGGAGATGAAGGCGATTTAGATTCAGAAGTATCTTTTATGAATCTTGTTCGTGATAAGAGAGATGATAGAGCTTTTAAGTTATTATGGAATTTTCAAAGTGAGAATGATATGACTATACAAAACATATGTCATGAATCATTTCATGCAGCTATGTCGGTATGCCAACATTGTAATATGTCTCTTGGTTTTAAAGTGGGAGAAGATGAACACGCAGCTTACATAGCCGGATTTGTTGGTAATTGCGCAGGTGAAATGTTTGGATTCTTAGAGGAAGAAAAAGATGGCAAAGAAAACTAAAAATTATGTAAAGGACAAACAACCAAAAACATTATGGAATAAAATTGGTCCGTTTGTAAAACTTAGAGAATATCTGGCATCTAATATAACACCTGATGTGTATGCTAACGAAAGAGGATTAAAAACTAAAATAATGGAATTTTTTGGTCAAGATGTTCCGAAAGCCAATGTAGATGATTTTAGTCAGAATCTTTGGTTTAGATTCTTAAACCAACCAAATAACCTGAAAGAGGAAAACGGGATTGTTAGAATACCAGATAATATCAAATCCATTATATCTGACAGGATAAATGGTGGGTGGGAGAAAATGGCTAAAAAATATGGGAAGGAGCTTGATTCCTTAGATAATAAGATAATTGATGGAAAAGTTGCAGGCAAGGACGTATCTGATTTGGAGGAGTTAAGGGATGTAACGAGCAGGAAACTTGGAATGGTAGAAGAGGGTATAGATCTCTTAAAAAAAGCCAGAACCGGGGAACATCAGGTATTTAACGAATATAATTTTATACCGGATGCTTACGGAGATTTAAATGATTTATCAGGCTTATCAAGTTTTACCATGTACCGTGATGATAGAGGTAGGATGGTTGTGAAAGATAAGTACGATTTTTATAGAAGCGATCAACCTTTTGGTGTTGGGGTTGTTACTAAGACTCTTGATACAATAGGATATCCTTTTGAAATAAGGGATTATGTAGAAGATAAAATCCCATACGAAGAGAATGATCCAAACAAGATCCTGTTTAGATCCATTATTGATTCAAAGAATGATTTGGATAAAAGGATGGAGATAAGATCCAAAAAACAAGGAGGGGATTCTTCTAAGCCGGAAATAGATTGGGATTTATTCAAATCCAAATATGAAAATATGAAGCGTGTGGGTAAGGGTAAGCATCGTACTATGGACGTAGAAGGGATGAATATGATCTATGATGCTTTATATGATAAAGGTTTTAATCAACGCCAGATAGAAGCCGTACTTGGAAATATTATTGAAGAATCTGGTGGAAACCCCTACGCTGTATCTGAGGATGGAAAATTTAGGGGACTTTTTCAAGAATATTACAAAAGATATCCGCCAAAAGAGTTTGAAAGAGATAAAGAGAGATTTAAGAGCGATAAGCGTGGATATATCAACTATATGATAGACAGATTTTATGATCATGTTCAAGATGCTGGGAAGTATAGTATAAAAGATACTAAATACAAAAAAGCTATTCATGCAGTAAACGAATTTATGTCAGAAGATCCAGATACGGATTATTCGTATCCACTTGTATATGCTTTTGAAGCTCCATCAGATAAAGAAGGGACTTATAAAAACAGAAAGAGCGTATCAAACTTGATAAGCCAATCTTATGTTACGGATAATGTTAATAATTCAGATGATGCTGATAAAAAGAATAATAGTATTATTGATGCTATTCTTGACATAAAAAACGATCTTGAATTACAAGACCCGATTTCCACTACAAGAGGCGAAGCCTTTAAAGAAGCCAGGAAAAGAGGTCTTAAGGAATTTACATGGAATGGAAAGAGATACAATACCAATATAAAAAAAGAAGGAGGAGCCGTAGATGAAGAAAACGGATCTAAATATAGGTACATTGCATCTAAGGATAATACATCAGTAGGGTCAAGCGGAATAAATGAAAATGCTAATTATGGCACGATCCCTGTTGATGGCGTGGATATCAACGAAATTGTAGCTGGAGGCATTCCTGTAGTAGGTGATATAATGGACGTCAAGGATGCGTATGATTCTTTCATAGATAGAGATGCGCTTGGAATGGTTATGGCCGCTATGGGTCTTATTCCTTTTGTAGGAGGTATATCGAAAAAAGCAATGCAAGCGAAAAGAGCTACTAAAAAACTATCTCAAAGAGATAAAGAACTTTTAGGATCGTTGCCTGAATATGCTAAACCAGCATCTCCTATAGGCGAGGCATGGGAAAATCATAAAAAGCGACTTTTCTCTGGAGCCTATGAAAGGCTTACTGGGGAGAGGTTAAGGATGAAAAATGGGGAGCCAGATCCGGATATGCTTGATACCAACATATATGATTGGGATGATCCGAAAGTTTTCAGGGATGCAAAGTATTTTTTAGGAGATGAATACTCTGATGATGAGATAAGGGAGATAATAGATGAAATATCTGGATATGGGGTATTAAATGGAAATATAATCAGGTCTAAAAACGTTGATAAGTTCATTGATTTATTTCTCGAAGGAAACCCCAATATATCTAACAAGGATGTAGAGAATTTTGTGAAAAGTCATGAAGTGGAACACAAAATTCATTATCCAGATTCAGGCGCAGATAAAAACGGATTTGATTTGAATAAGATAGATGATGATGAAGTAAAAGATTATTTCAAAGAGGATCATTTTACGGAAATGGCGGCCAGAGGAACTCAGATTAAAAATTATTTTGGTTTGACCGATGATGCTCAAGAAGTGACGCCTGAAATGTTAGAATATGCAGCCAGAAATTACTTGAAGGATTATGGGTATGATAATGAGATGAAAGAATATTTTGAATCCATATCAGACTATAAAAAGGCTGCCAAATGGATAACAGATCACGCCTCGGTGGGATTAGGGGCCTACTATGTAGGGGATAAGATTGCTAATCCTAAAAAAGAAAAGAAAAGAAACGGAGGGAAGCTTACTCCATACAAAGCTGGTTTTCGTTTTATTGATCATAAAAAAGAATACGGAGATCCGAAAGATGCATCACACAGGATTCCAAGTAGGAAATTCATGTATTTCTATGAAAACGATAAACCGAGTAAAAGCATTGTGTTTGCTGAAGAAGGTGGCGTAATTGGCAAGCAGCGTGAAGCATATGATTACTTTACTAATAAGCGCGGCATGTCTAAGATACAGGCGCTAGCCATCATAGGCAATCTCATGGCTGAATCCGGTCTTAAAGATGACATATATGGAGACAACAGAACATCATACGGCATACAACAATGGCATAATGAGCGCATGGATAAGTTATTCAAGCACGCCAAAAAGAAAGGTCATTCTACACCCACATTCAAAGACCAACTTGAGTTTTTGGCTGACGAATACGAAGGGAAAACCGGATATTCTAATTTCTTATACACAAGAAAAGGAAAAGAAGGACCAGGATATTACAACTACAGCCGGCAGGATTTTATGAACGCCGATAACCTTAAGGATGCAGTAGTAGCTTGGAACCAAGGAGCAGGACGTCCTCATAAGAGTGTTATAAGAAACGATGACCGTTATAACTATGCTATGGAGGTTGCTAAAAATCTTGGTTTGGATATTGAAGAAAATTCCGTATCTTCGTATGGTCAAATGGGATTCGGAGATGATGGAGAAATAGCAGCATCGGTAACACTTCCAGAGGTAGAAGTGGCAGCCGCCCTCCCTAACCCGGAAGCTCCGTCCCAGGAGAGACAGTCCGAGGAAGAGAGATTCCGTACATGGACTGAAACGTATGGTAAAGACATCATAAATCATTTACTGACGTTAGACGGGAAAAAGGATGGTGATGACAGTGATTATAATATGATGTATAGACAGCATGAAAAAGAAAGCGAAGAGGAGAAGAAAATGGCTTTGATTAATGCCGTGCTTCCCAATATACAGCTTCGCATTAAAGGCGTCACCGAAAATTAGAACAAGAGGTATTTTTTTTCTTCATTAATAAAGCGAAGCCGGATTTGAGACTCGTTATGCGGATACCGAAGGTTGAAGAACGATATCAAGATAATCCGGCTTTTTTGTGCAATTTCGTGAAGGATGGAACTATCATCGTCTTGGTTTAACAGAACAGACCTACGTACTTCCACTGTCCTGACGGGCATGGACGCTCGTCTCGCCTACCAGCCTGCCTAATTCTCCACTGGCTATCTAATATAATTATTAACGTCACTCCATCACCTATCTCCCTTCAGTCGATAGGTTCAGTCGTTTTTAAATATTATATGTTCTTTCGCATCGTTCCCTTCGGTCACGATACTCAATCTTTTAACACAATTAGGCAAACAATACAATAGACGGAAAAAGTAATTTGTCAATCCGTTCACTCACTTAACTCCCTTCGGTCGTTAAGTTCATTCACTGTAAACAATTATATGAATAAATGGTAAAGTATATAAAATAATATAAATAATATAATGAGTAAGATCATTGAAAATGGTCTTAATATTAAGGAAAACGGAGACTATTCATAGGCGTAGTTTTAATTCAAGATTTGTTGTCCCACCACTGACGGTCAGCCGGTTACGTTCAGAGTCGTTTTCCTGTCTCTTATCCAAACCGTCATAAAATAAAAAACCTTGTATCCTATTTCTCTCAAACCGGATACAAGGCAGTGCATTTTCTTCTTTTTATATAAAATCATATATTTGCACTAAACAACAAAAACAATATGGAGACAAAAATAACTGAAATAATGAATCCTCACAAGTTACACGACAAGCTCTTCAAGAAAGAGCAGGTCTCTCCGATAGAAGTTATATACAATAGCTTCAGCAACTTAGGGTACAATGTAGTACGCCGTCCAGCCGGTCAGTGTTTAGGCAATTTGAGATATTTTAATCTATTTTATGACAAACATACTCATCATTTCTATCAGAAAAACAGGAAGTTGAGATATTGTAGTAATTTTCTCATATCTGATTACTGGAAAGATAGAGTGCGATGTTTCATAGTTTGGAACTTTGGATTTGGAAGATTCTTTCCGTACAATGACTTTATTGAGGCTATGGTTTATGATTATCTTCGATATGGGAGAAAGTCAGTTCCTTATCTTAAAAGCGTGCAAGAGGCTGAAGAAAAGTGTGTAAGGTTCTATATCCGGTCTCAGATAGATATGCTTCGTAAGGAAGGATATGCCGCTTATCGGGCTAAGTTCAAGGAAGAACGTCCTCAGTATTTCATCGGAGACGATAGGACGGTGTTTAGATGCCTTGACAGCTCTTTAAAAAGAGAAGAGAAGATTGCTGCATGCGTAGCCCACAAAAGGGCCTTAAAAGAAGGGATAATGACTTCCTTCATTAATCACCTTAAGAAACATCCTACCACTTTATATTCGTGGTTTTCATCAGAGGTAGATAGCGAAGGAAAGAATAGGCTCTGTCTATCTGAAAAGGCTGTTTCGTATTTGAATAAGAGACTGGTTCGCAATGGGTTAAAGTCTCTTTCTGCATCATATCTTTTTAGAACGTTTAGAAAAATGGTGAAGATCTTGTTCGGTTCCAATGTCAGGTCGTTTTTGAATAGCTGTCTGATGTCTGTTTCAACAGAAGAGGTTTTAACCAAATCTATGAAGAAAATAGTTTCCAAGACAGTGCTGTTTTTGTACAAGAGAGCGCTTAAGAACTATCGCCGGGCATGCGGTCTTAAGTACGACCCTGATTCGGGCGGTTTGTCTGCCGTACATGATTGATTTTTAAACGTATCCCATAACGTTGGATTTTCTCGTTCGTTTCTCTTATCTTTGTGAAAAAAGATAGTATGAGATTACGAATCATAAAAAATCGTCCGATATTCGCTCCTGGCGGTAGTGTTCAGGATAAGAGACAGGATATTAATGTATCCTCTACTCAGCCTATTCTTGATTATGGAACGCCTGTTAATAAATGGGGTGAATCTGATATTCAGAATATATATATGCCTTCTGATGTGACTTTAGAAACAGAGGAGGGGGAGATAAATCCATTTAGTAGTATGCCTACATCCGATCCGTTTTTTGAAAATCATGATGCAGGATATGCAGGATATCTCGCTGATAATAGGGGCATGGTTAAAAACGTAGAGAAATCAGTCGTTAATGATGCAATGAATGTAGGTGGTGTTGATGCTGATTCTTCTAAAGAAAAGCGTTCCCAAGATGGTAATCCTATGGATCCTATGACTATGCCATATTATTCGCCTGATCTTGGAAGTAGGGCTCAAATGTTCGGTACAAGCCTTGGTCGGATAAGAGCCGGTAATAAGGTGGGTGCTAACGTGGCTCAAGCCGCCTTGTCTGGTATTAGTTTAGGATTAGGTCTTACCCGTAATATCATGGGAGCTTCATCTGCTGCGTATGCAGCCAGCAGAGACGAGCAGGCAGCGAGGGAAAAACTTGCCAAGGAGCGCCGGCAGCAATTCATCAAGTGGGAACGTGAAGGTGGTGGCGTGAATTTAGGTAACGGTCAGAAGATAGATACGTCTGATATGACCGGCGAATATATTTATCCTCTTCCCAAGTCTATGGAAGATGCTGCGAATGTAGAGATAGAGAAAGGCGAGTACGTGCTGACTCCTGACTCCGTAGGGCCTATGGAAGCCAAAGGGAACAGACATGAAAATGGTGGCACTCCGGTTGATTTGCCAGAGGCTTATATTGTTTCCGATTATCGTAAGATAGATGATGAGTTTGCCTCTTACGTTAGAGAAAATTATGGTATTAAGGCAACGTCAAAAGATACATACGCTACACTCCTTGATCGATATAAGAAGAAGATTGGTTTGTCTGATAAGTACGAAGATCAGGAGCGTGTATATAAGAGATTAGAGAAAAATGAAGATGTAAAAGACAAAAACACATCTAATCTTAATGCTTCTATTCTTTCCAAGTACGTCAATGAAAACCAGAAAGAGATAGACGAGCTTGAAGCACAATTTCGTTCTTTCGCTGAAATCGTTTATGGCAAACAGGAAGAATCTAAGCGTAACGAGAAGATGGATGCTTTTTTCAGGGATGGCGGGGTTGTTGATCTGAATCAGGTAAAGAAACAAGCTAAGGCTTTTAATATTGCAGAATCAGATGCTAAGAACTGGATATATGACGAGTATGTTAAGCAAACCAGAAAAATGGCTGAAGGTGGACCTACTCAGAAGGAGCTGGAGGAGCTTAGAAAGAATGCTATCGGCTACAATAAGCTTATCAATCAGTTATTTGGACGAACTCTTAATATGACTGTATCTGATGTTAGTGGTCGTGAGCAGATTCTTAATCCTGATTCCAGTGTCAATGCCAACCAGAATCTCCAACATAGAAGCAATTTAGGATACGGCAGGGTAAATGATAAGGCGGTATCTAATTTGCTCGACGTAAACCGATGGGCTAACAAGTACAATACGGATGGTGATTTTGATACAGAAGGTTTCCAGAAAGGATACAACAAGCAATTAAATGCATTGTGGGCGTTAGCTGATGTAGGCGCTATTACGAATGCTGATGCAGCCAAGAAATTCAGAGATGAATACGGATTCTGGGGCCAGGACGCCGGAAGCTACGGAGGGAATCAGGCTTATAATTCATTTGCCGTAGATGATAAGTTTGGTCAGACAACAGCTACTCGTTCTTATTATGGGTTGGACGTTGTTTCGGCAGAGCAAAAAAGATTGTTAAACGAAAAAGGAATAAAGAATTATGTTGACTTATTTGGTGATAAATCTGATGCCGCTAAGAAGATTCTGGGCTCCGATTATAATAAGTTTGTTGCTTTAAGAGATAGTGGGTTAATGCCGGAAATAGACTTCGTTCTTGAGTCTGTTAAACCAGAAATGAAGCCTATTGAGGCCGGTCCCATAGCACCAGGCCTTACACCGCCTACGACTGCAACCGACACCGATACAGAGGAGGTGGTTGAAGACAACGGACCTAAAGGACAGGGCAGACCGGCGGCGTTCGGTCCTATCTTCCCGGAGATGCTGAGAACGCTCGATACAGGCTTGGAGATAGAGGGATTGGAAAGGCATCAGGCTCCGAGAATAGATCCGGTTCTGCAATCTGCTGATCAGTATATCAACGAGCTCAACCGCGCGACATCGGCTCAGTTGGACGCAGTAGGTGACGTGCCCGACTCCCAGCGCTCTGCTATTCTGGCTAATATGAACGCCATAGCCGGAAGCAATATAGCCAAGTACATTAACGAAGTAAATTTCAATAACGCAAGGCAAATAAACGAAGCTGATAGATTCAATGAAATGGCTTATGTTCAGACAGACGATAAGAACATAGCGGAAAGGCAACGTTATGAATCTGGATTATTGAAGGCTATGGCTATAAGGGATGAAAATCTTGCTCGTTATTATGATAGTATAAACAGCGAGATACAGAATAAGTTCAATGTTCGTACATCGTTGAATACCATAGCTTCCATAGCTCCAAATATGAGAATGCTTCCAAGTGGTCAAATTATTTACGTTCAAGGTAATCAGGATGTGATGAATATGGGTGATTATTCCACACCTTACTTGAGAAGTTTAAATGAAGAAGATGATGAAATTAAAAGAAGAAGGAGGACCAAATAGTGGCTTCACAGTATAGTATTTTAAGGCAATATGCCCCGTATGTTAGTCCTTACAACATAGATCTTGTTAAGGACGTCATGATGTACAAACAGCAGAAGGTTGATGCTGCTCGTGAAAAGATCTATACCCAGGTAGATTATCTTATGGGTCAAGAGATAGATAAGCCTGAAGCCCGCGCTTATATGGAAGATAAGATGTCAGGTGTGATTGCTAACATCAATCAAAAATTCAAAGGCGTGGATCTTTCTTCTGATGGTGTTACGAGAGCCATACAAGGAGAGATAAGTTCGGTGTTAGATGATACGGTCATTAACGCGATTGCCGGCACAAAAGAAGGCAAGAGGGTTATGAAGGAAATAGAATCTATAAAACAGAATCATCCTGAACTTTATTCTCCTATTAATGAATGGCATGCTTTGGACCCTTATTACAAATGGAGGTCAGATGGTAAAGCAGGATCAAGGTTGGGAGGTCTTCATTATTCTCCTTATGTCGATTATACTAAGGAGATAAATAAGCTGGTCAGTGATTTTAGGAAAAACAACGAAGGCAAGAAGATTCAGACAACAGAATATGATGTTAAAGGTAATCCTACTGGTGGAATCATAGAAGTCAACGTAGATGAGCTTACTGATTCCCAGATAAGGAATTTTGTGTCTGCTAACTTATCTGAAAACATGAGGAATCAGATGAGAATAGAAGCATCATACATGGCAGCTACCAATCCGGTGTTCAGTAATCCGGATTTGGTTAGTCAATACATTGGGTCTTATGTCGAAAGATACGATAGGCACATAGGAGCATTGGAAGCAAAAAAGAAATCAGTAGGGGATAATAAGGATATTATTGATCGTATTGACAGTCAGATACAGGAAGCTAAAAATCAGAAAGCAGAAGCCAAGAGGGAGGCAGATATGATAATAGCTTCATCAGATCCGGTAGCGGCTGCTAATTTTGTTGTTACCAATAATCTTTTCGATAAGATGACTGATGCATGGAGATACGACAATACAAGTTTTGAAAGGAAGAAAGATGATCTTTATTTTGCAAGGTTGGCAGAGAATAGGGCTCAGCGAAAGTTTTTGACTGATAATGCTAAGTCTATGGTTGAAATATCGTTGGCAAAAGAGCAACTTGCACAGGCTAAGATTGAAACCGAATACATGCGTACTTACGGTTCCAAGATGGGCACTGAAAGCTCATCCGGAGGCACAAGAGGAGCAGGCGGTGTAGGAGTGCCGATGGCTCCTATGGACGGGCCTACGGCTATCAATTCTGGAACGGGTAAGACAGGATCTGTTAATTTGGCTAATATCCCTTATGAACAACTCACATCTTCTTCCACAGAGCGTAGAGCAAATTTATTGAAATTATATAATTCATTATCTCCTACAGACAGAAGTAATATCGTTGCAGCATCATACGAAGAAGAAAAAACTGACCCAGGATTGTATGCTAATATGACTCCTGAAGAACGGATATATTCTTATTTAAAAAATAATGGAGGTCAGAAAAACGGATATTTCGGACAAGGAAATAACAGATTGTCTGAAGCTTATGATGCTTTACTTCTTTCTGATTCTAAGGCAAATGGAGCTGCAAAGGCTATAAATAACATAACTGATTATCAAATAGATAATATAGTTACTAAAAAAAATAAGGATATTATCAGTAAAGTTCGTAATGCTAAGTTTATGAAAGGAAATTCTTTTATAAATCTTACCGATACAGATGACAAGGCTGGAGCCTTCCTGCTCGCCACAGCCATAACAACTGGTGTATCTGATGCCGTAGGGTTCAGAGAATACATGATGGACCCTTCAAGAGGAATAGATATTCTTAGTGCTATATCTCCGTCATTAGGAGCTAAGGCGAGTGCCGGCAAGTTGGGAAAAAACATATCTGATGCTATTACAAGCGAGAATAATGGTTCTTCTACTGGTACATTGGCTCTTATTAATGGAATGAAGAAACTCAACGGCGATCCTGATTTTAATATATCAGATTATATGACCATAGATAAGGATGGTGATATAGATTTAAAAGATTATCAGGAAGGTGAACCATTAACTATTACCCAGCTAAGATATGCTGAGAAAAACAGTAGAGTGTCTGATATGATAGCAGGTCAGATGCAGGATGAGATAAAAATGTCTGTATCTCCTGATCAGATTTCTGATAAGTTATCTCAGTATCATTACCTTGATTCTTACAAAAGATACAATTGGAATGCCGATTCACCGGAAAAGTCTTTGCAGAAGGCTCAGTTTAGAAGATTGTCTGGTTACATGGCAGGAAAGGTAAATAATCTGGATCCTACTGCTATTAATGCCATTAATATGGATGCCGAGATAGATAATGGCACTGTTAGAAGATTCTTGACTGCTCAAGTAGGTTCCGGTAAAAATTCTTATGTTACAGAAAGGGTTGAGATTACGAATGACGAGCTTCTTAAGGCGGGTATAGATCCTTTGGTCGAGGAGCGTAATTATCCGGTGGATGGTTACAAATCAAGTTTTGGAACCTGTGATTTTGTAGATACCGGAAAGAAGGAAGGTTATTCTTATGATAAGTATCTTATACGTAATGGTCTTCCCCGTTTGGCTTCTAAGGCTGATGTTGAGAATGATCTTTATGATATAGTAAAGGTTCATGGTTCTTACCTTAAGCCAGAAGAAATGAATGTTGTTAAAACCCTTGTTGATAATTTTATTGACATGTCTGATAACATATCAGTTCAGTTGGAGGGAATGGATGACAGGGGTTCAAGAGAGGTAGCGGTCAATTTCTATGACAAAAGGACTAAAAATTCTAAAAATCCTGCATTGTTGTTCTCGGATTTTGTTCCTTTGGATCCAGGTAATGATGAGTATGCGGATTACTGGAATAGCATTCACCAGAAGTGTCCTCAGTACTTCTTTGTAAAATACGTGAAGGAGGCTGTTCAAGAACGTCTTGATCAGATGAGGGATCCGTATATGAGAGGAATAAATATCACGCCCAATATGAATGACAAGTTTAGTAAGTTGAACGATTTTTTGCAGAAAATTTATGGCTGACAATAATATAGATAGATATAATCCTGCTGCTAAAACCACTTACGAAGATGTGGCAAGGCAAAGGAAATTAGCCGAAGAAGAGAATTACACTCCGGCTACATTACCAGAGACGACAACACCTCTGGTTCCTAATTATATGCCTGGTGAAGGTGTGTATGCCCAACCTAAATTTCCGGATTACGCATCAAGGATAGCTGCTGCCGAATACGAAGAACCGTATATAGCCAAGGAGATAAGCAACAGCTACTCGGAGGCACTGGCTCGTAACAGCTACAGGGGGGCTACACCTGCCCCGCCGCCTCTTAATCCCTATGGACCGAAGGTAAGTATCCGTGAAAGTCATCAGATGGGTAATGATGGGGTATGGCGTACAAAATATCCCAACTATATTCCGGGTATAAATAATGAGGATTATTATGCCAGAAGACAGAGCGGATGGAGTAAGTTTTGGAATGGTGTAGGCAAATTCGCTTTAAAGTCCGCATTGTACGGTGCTCAAGGAGTTGTGTCATTGCCTGACAAACTTATCAATATGGCATCTGAGGGAAGTTACAAAGCTGCGTTAAACACTAACATGGATAAGTTTGTAGGTGATCTTGACCAGCAAATAGACATGCTTCTTCCCCATTATTACAAGAAAGAGGTAGAAGATTATAATTTCGGTCAGAAGCTTTTTAAGGATACCGGTAATTTCTTATGGAATGATGTCCTTGGTAACGGAATGTCTTTTACCGTAGGAGCCATGATATCAGCGTACATGACCGGAGGACTTGGAGTTGGATCATTGGGCAATATAGGTGCTAAATTAGGTGGAAGAATCGGAGCTAAGTTGGCAGCAAGGCAAGCCGCCAATAGGGGCATAGGAAGCCTTAAAAGCGTGTTTAACGACTATGTAAGAAAAGGAGTTGCTACCGGAAGAAATGTAGGGGAGGCGGCTAAGACCATGACGTTGTTGGCTACCAGTGCCGGATTCGAGTCATCGGTTGAAGCAAATTCTTTTATGAAGCAATCCGAGTCTGATTTCAAGGATTATTATCGTAAGATTTATGGTCGTGATCCCAATGCAGAGGAAATGGCTGTTTTTCGTAATTCTAATGCTGATGCAGGTAGTGCTATATTTGCCGCCAATATGGGTATAGTAGGATTATCTAACTGGCTTCTTTTTGGTAAGTATATAGGGTTAGGAGGCAAAGCTATACCAGGGTTAGAAAAGAAGCTCAACAAGCATTTATTTGGATTAGGGACGGAAGTTGCGAAGCCGGGAGAGATGGCTATTAAAATAACCAATCCCAATATAGGACAGAAGATAGCAGGCAATGTTTTCAATATCATGAAAAGACCGGTATCTGAAGGCTTATGGGAAGAAGGATCTCAAGGTGCTGTCCAGAATACGGCTGAGGAATATGTTAAGTCAAGATATGATAATGTCGCCATGAACGGAGCCGTTGATGTTCTTGATGCTATTTCTGAAGGATTTAAAAAGCAATATACGTCTAAAGAAGGATGGACTGAAATAGGAATCGGTGCTATTATCGGTTCTTTGTTCGGTATGAGGGAAGGCTTCTTTGGGTTGAAAGAGTATAGCAATAGTCAGATCTTGCTGGAAAGGCAAGTGAATGAATACAACAAAGCATCTTCTAATCTTAACATGGCGGCTTTGAATACGTTGAAAAAATCAATGAGTTTAGGGCCTCAAGTTCGTTCCGATGCCCAGTCTATGACTGGTAAGGAGCTTGATGATGCTATGTTTGAAAAGATGTCTATTGACAACCAAATGGGAACCTTAGAGGATTCGGCTGAAAATTTCCGGCAGATGATTGATATGATGCCTATTTCGGAAATAGCCGAAGCTAATGGAATGTCTTTGGAAGAGGCAAAGAAATACAAGGACTCTATTATTGATAATTATAACAATCGTCTTTCGGATTTCAGATCTGCCCAGAGTTTTGCCGAAGATCTTATAGGTGATGATTCTAAGATTGAGTTTAGGAAATACGTGGCTCGTAATGCTTTCCTTGGTCTTCAATCGGAATCAAGAATGAAAGACATAGCTTCTGTCATAGAAACGCTTTCGGGTCAGCCTCGCGTGGCGGATGCTCTAAGTACGTTCTCCCGGCTGTCGGACAGGGCAAGGGAGCGGGCGATGGCTATCCGTGGCATACGGTCAAGGATAGAAGAACTTGAATCCGAAATAGAAGATCTTGCTACCCGCCCTCGTAATGTAGAAGGGAAAGATCCGCAAGCTGAATCCATACAACGAAAAACCAAAGAATTGGAAAGCCTTAGAACCAATTATAACAATTCGTTGTCTGAGTTATCAACGTTAATAGGAAAAGAGTTTTCGATAGAAGAGTTGGTAAGTAAAACCGAATCTGTTTTATCATCTCCTCTTTCTCCCATAAGTTCACAAGATGTAATAGAAGCCTATGATACACTTGTGGCTTTTGATGATTATTTTAATGTAAAATCAAGACAGGAAAAGAAGTTTACAGCCAAAGACAAAGCCATGAGATCCTTGGTAAATGAATACCGAAGGAGTTTGATGGACTATAGGAATATGAATAACTTCTTGTCTAAGATGCTTGATAAAAGATTCTTAGCTGAGGAAAACAGGGGATTTTCAAAAGCGCTGTCTTCTCTATGGTCTACTCCTTATAAGGGGGATGACAAGGTTCCTGATTTTGCAGAGCCTAATAAAGTCGGTGAATATGATACTGATGAGGTAGTAGATCAAGCTGTGTCAGAAGATAAGATTTCGGAAGACGAAGCTTGGACTATCAAGGCTTTTATGCATGCTCTTGATAAAGTAAGGGAAGATAGGATGAAGGAAGCAGAAGATGATATAAAAGAGTCACCGCTTACGGAGTCTGTATCAGATGAAGATTATGAGGCTGCTATGGATAATCCTATTATGGTTCCGGCCGTAAGGCAGTCTATAATTGATAAACTATATACAGGTAATACCGATCTTCTTACTGCGAGAGAAAAAGATGTGTATGATAAATATAAACAAGATTTTGATGATTATGTATCGTCTTTGGGTGACAGTCCTGTTAATCTCATAAAATCATTATCTGAGAAGGCTGATAGGCTTACAAGTCCGAGATCTGTGTATGAGGATAATAAAGCTATTATTGATATGGCTAAATCCAATTTAGAACCAGATCAAAGGAAGGAGCTTGATGATGCTATTTCTTCGTATGTTGACATAATGAACAGACGGGATAAAGGGGAGAAGGTTGACGAAGATAAGCTTGCCGATTCGGTATTTACCATAGAAGATCTTGGCCAGGTTGGAAACATCACAGATCTCCTTCCTTATATCGAACAAAACAGGATTATTGATAAAGGTCGTATTTCCGAATCTACGTTAAGTAATTTTGGGGAGGATGATACCAATATAGATTCTCTTGTAAATGAGTTAGATGAATCCGATAATACGCCTGGAGCTAACATAGATAGCGCCCAGAATCCAGAGACGTTGATGGTTAGAAGAATATCCAACGATGGCAACGAAAGGTATGAAATTGCAGGTCTTAGAGCCGATAAATTTATATCTTCTATAAAATCATTGGTTCCTATTCAAATAAGCTCTGAAACGAACGCTAATGGCACTAAAAGGTATTCTCTTAACATAGGTGGAGAAACGGCTACCGTGATAGAACTACCTTATCATGCGAGATGGTCTATAGACAAAGAATCGGCTCGTGTTCTTAACCGTTACACAGACGTGTCTATTCAGGACGTGGGTAATTCATATTCTTTGGTTTATAAGCGTCTTGATTCAGATGAGTTGGTTCCGTACAGAACAGGTGTCGGATTCGGAGAGAATGAAGTAGATAAAATAGATCAGGAAGCATTATCTTTTTTGAAAAAAGGAGATAAGGTTAATCTCGAAATAGATGTAAATGATACCTACAATCAGTCTCTTTTTACCGAATACAATGATGCTGTTCAGTCCGGCGATAAAAAAAGAATAGAATCTGCTGAGAATAAACTGGTGTCCAATATGGTTATCAAGGTCATGAGTGGAAACAGATTCGTTTCTGTTGTAAAAGCTGACACAGGGGGCATAGATGGTATAAGTAAGATAAGAAGAACGGCTTTCAACAAGTGGAAGAAGGACGCCGGCCGGTCGGCTACCATCGGCGTCGGCACGCATGTTGTTGCCCAGACCCTTCCCGGAAGACCGGTGTTTAACATGAAGGTGAACGGTCAAGGATATGGCCAGGTAGAAAATCTCCCTATTACCGAAAAAGGTGCTGAAAAAGTATCTGATGTCGGATATGTATTAAATGGCAAAGTCGTGCTTAAGAACGGATCTAAATACACAGGCTTCCCATTTGCTTATTCTATATTAAATGACAAGGGGAATAATTACAAAAATGTAAGAGTTCCGGTAGTTGTCATCAAAGGTAAAAACGGTCTTAATTATCTTTTCCCGGTTAGCCTACGTTCTGTAGAATCAGAGGAAGGGCGGAAATGGATGTCTTTTATAGATATGCTGCTTGAATCCGGTGATTCTGAATTGCTACAGATGGGTCAAGATGATATACAAGATCTTAATGCGTATCTAACCAAGTTAGGTCTTGATCCGGCTTCGTATCAAGTATCGTATTTGAATCCTATTTCAGGTCTTAGAAAAGCTCGTGAGGCTATAGAAGAATTATCTACAGTTCCTGATGTTGTTAAGTGGGTAGAAGATGGAAGTAGGAGTGTGAAAGACATTGTGACGTCTGAAGTAGAATCTGGAATAGATTTCGAAGGTGAGATGTTTGTCGCTCCTAAGATCAGGATTCAGTTTGGTAAATCATCTTCCAGCCCTAAGTCGCTTATAGAGGATGATCTTTCTTTCTCTGATGAGGGTAAGACCGTTACTTCTAAAGAATACATGGATGTTTATGAAGAGGAAATGCCAGAGGAAGGGACTATCCTGGGGACTCAGCCGGCGCCATTAGCTCAGCCGGCTCCTGCGGCACAAGCCGCGCAGTCTTTACCTGGCAAGAAGCGTACCTCCAGGAAAAACTTCTCTCTTATGTTAAACGAAATAGAATCTCATATAGAAAAAGAAGGATTACCGCCTTATGCTAATATTTTTGATTTTATAGCAAGGAAGATTGTAGGAGGTGACTTGAGGTTTCTTCGTGAGAGAGGTAATCCTAAAAGTCTTAAGGAAGAAATGGGATTAGAACCTAAAGGAACAGTAGGTGATAAAATATCCACTCCTTCCAGTAAAGGTGGTAAGACCTTAGAAGAATACGTTTCTTGGCTTCGTTCTCAAACAGATCAGGTGGTGGTTGATTATGTTGGGCCAAGATCTGACGAACAAATTATATCAGAGTTGAAAAACTTTTTGAAATATATTAATTTTGTTCCAAGCAAGGCTTTGAATTATTCTCTTAGAGTCAATGGCATGGATACCCTAAAAGAATATGGCACAAAAGAGGAAGTAGAAAAAATGGAATCTGATATCAATAGTTTGGTTTCTAAAGTTTTGCCTACGGTGGACAACCAAACTATAGAAGATGTTTCTACTGCAATAAAATCAAACAACTTGCCTGCCATATGGGAGCCCGTGGAAAGCCTTGATATGACAAACGAGGAAAAAATAGAGTTTTTGAATAACGTAGCAGATTTCCTTAGCGGCATACCAGAGTATGATGCTGTCGTGGAGTCTATAGAGTCAGAATCAGATAATATTTTAAATGATGGAAAAGAAGGAAGTGCAGAAGGCGGTGCAGTACGCACTGAGGAAGATGGCGATAAAAAGGGAGATGGAGAAGGCAAAGGACAATCCAGAACAAATGTCGAAGTTAAAGGAAATGTCGAATTACCTGGATATGAAGAAGGAAGAGTAGATAACTATAGGAAGAACGGAGATAAGTTCTCTGACATTGCTGAAGTTACTTTATGGCTACTTAGAAGGGCTGCCGGCATAACCTCTATCCCGGAAGGAGAAGAGGTTTATGTAGAGGGAGATGAGGTTAATAGTATTATGACCGATATGGAATCAAGGTATGGTATAGACACCATCAATCACTCGCATACGACTAAGGCTATAAGGGATCTTAACGGCGTATCAGGTTATAAAGTAGAATACGGCTTAACCTTTTTGACATACGATCCTTTTATTAGGATATCCAATCCAAGGGAAGAATATAAGGCTGCGAAAGACGAGCCTCGTATATCCGAAGAACCGCTTACTCACATATCAAGGGTGACAACCCCTTATTTCCTGTACGGCGGCGATGAAGCATATACATCTGTTCCGGCTAAGGTAGAACCTATACCGGAGAAGATAATGGGTCGTAATGGCATTAAATTTGGTATGAGTGTAGTCGAGTTAACCAAATTAGGGTACAAAAAAGCTGGTGGAAACTGGATATATAAATTCTATATGAACTCAGGTGTGTATGATTTGTATAATATCAGTACCGGTGAAGCGTTTAGGGCAAAACCGGATCTTGGAGTTAAGATAAGTTCCAGCGCATTCATCCGTTCTTTATCTCAATCTGGTAGAAAAATACAAAATATGATGAGTAGCATGAGCCAGGAAGAGATAGATAGGAATAAGAATCTCGTAGAAGGTTCTGATAATTCGGATTCGATAAATGAGTTAAATAAGGAGTGTTGAGTATGAGAAGGAGATTTTTTAATGCTGCGGATAATTTCGTGGGAGGATGTTATAATAAGTTATCCAATGAAGATATAAAAAGGCTTGGAGGAAAAAGACCTTATGTATGTCAGTTTAATAAAATTCATATACATATAGGACCTGTATTAAAAGATCATGATTCTGATGTTAGTTACATAATGTTTAATAGTGATTGGAATTATGGTGGTTATGAATCTATGGTTTATAATCATAGCAATAATGGTATTTTTATATTAGGTGAAAACAAAATTGGTAACATAGAAGATCATATACAAGATCTAACATATTGGTACGAATATGATCCAAGCATTAATGAAAATTATTGTTATTTTTATTATGAGGCTAATAACAGCGGAAATGCTATCAAGTTGAATGGTGAGTTTGGTGATACCAGTACTGTTTTCAACATTCCCAGCTTGGAAGTCACCACTCTTCGTGATGGTAGTTTGAGTTTTCCGGAGATTTATATAGAAGGAATTTGGGATCCGTCATTGTATAAGTCGGTTTTATAATTAACTTTGCAAAAAAGTTAATTACAATGGGTGTCAAATGTCAGATAGAAAAAAAGGAAAATGAAATAAAACGGGTTAAGGCTCCTAACGGGGAGCCCTCCGTTCTTTACGAAAGTGCTTTAAAAGTATTAGGAAACAGCGAGCGGGCCCTTCAGGTATGGGCTAAGGCTTACACTCCTGGTTTTTTGTCGTATTACGGTCATTGGAACAACCCGGCTCCAGGGGAGATGTTTAACACCGATCCCAATGGCGAACCTCTTTTAGAAGACGTGCTGTCGTATATGAAGCGTCAGGCTTATTTTTCCGATCCCTTAACGGCTCAGGATGTTAAGGATGTAAGGGATTTCCTTTTGTCTACTCATTATTTTTTCAATGCGTCTTCATTGTCTAATGCTATTCTCTTCGATTTTTATGTAGATGGCAGTTTGATACTGAATGAGCAGAAATTAAGGAGATCCGGTTTGTATGATGAAACAGAAATAAGTCGTATTTTATCCGATCCTTCTGTTTTAAACGAGGTTTCGACTTCCATGAGAAAGTTAATAGATTCTTCTATTAACGAACATGATAGGGAAAAAGATAATTATTTTATGTCTATTGACTATCAGTATGGTCCTATTGTTTACAAGGAGGGAGTGTTTAACCAATTTGGTAAAAAAGTACCATATAATCCTTCTGAGCTTTATTATGCTATGCGTAAAACAGTAGCCGGCATAAAAAACTTTTCTGAATTTTCATCTGCTTTTGAATCGTTGAGAAATTCATATCCTGAACTGGTTGAGAAATTCGTTTCTGATAAAGAATTTGCCGAATCTATGTTTGATGAGTTCTCATCTACGAATAAGATTCCGGTAATAAACATAGAAGGGGATGATGTGGTGGAAGGCAAGAGAAGATCTTTGTCTAAGCTACAAGATCTTTCTTATTACAATTCCGGCAAAATAGAGTTCCTAAGAGCTCGTATATCAGCTTATTTACATAGGGCTAATGCCGACACCGAATCCGATTTAAGAAGCATGATATGGGATATAGAAGAGGCTTGTACGTGGTTTGGCATAGATATAATAGGGACATCGGAAACTTATGATGGCACAGAAGAATCTTTGAATAAGATAGATAATTTGATGCTGGATCTTGATATTTATGTGGCCAGGCATAATGATGTAAATTATGCTCCAACGCTGGCATCTTCTATAGATGATGTTCTTGGTGATAGTACAGACTATTATTTTGGATTATTGCCGGAGTATATGGATAATTTGAATATCGTTTATTCTGAATCCGATATAGACCCAGTAGAGGCATTTGAGAAACATTCATTGCTTAAGGTAGGAGATAATCTATATCAAAGGATCAGCAAAGATGATCTTAACGAGATGTATCAAATATCAACAGTATTAGCCAAGCACAACCTAACTCATTTTTCTACTAAAATATATCCTGAATCTTGTTTTAAGAACGGCGTTTTGGATAAAGAGAAAGTACGGAACGTAGATAATAATACGCTCATGGCTTCCATTAAAAAATACGTCAGATCGTTCATGGATTCTCAGAACACAGAGGACATGATAATGACCAGGATGGCGTTTGGGCACCCTGCGGTACTTGACGTTCCTTATGTGGATGTGGATCGGGAGTATAGTCGATACATGAACAAAAAACAAGATAGCGAAAACCCATTATCCTTATTCGATTTATACCAATCTTACCTTGACAACAAACTCCATAAAACAAAATTATATGATAATGCCTATAAGTATCTTGACTTCAAACCTGGTCCATCTTTGGGTCTTATTTCTGATGATCCTGATATTTTGAAATCAATAGAATTATCTTTATCTGGAAAAGACAGGTTGATGTTGTTTGATTATAGCATGACCAGTACCGACCCTTCTTTATCAGAATTGTTTTATTTGGAGAGGTATGACCCTTCGTATGCTGGGAATGATTTTGAACACTATTTTTACACCAGGCACCCGTATTTGTTAAAAGAAAAATCGGGTTCTAATATCGTAGAGCAAGATGGTGTTATAACAGCAGAAGGTATTTATGATAATTTTATAAGAGTAGGTAATAAGATATGGTCTAAAGTAAGCGAGAGTAGTTCCGGCTCTATCTACCAAAATCTGACAGGAACCGAATCGGAGGTGAAATACGATTCTACTCAGAAGGTAAAGACGGTAGAAACCGATTACGCTCCATACCAAAACAGATCTGGCTTGACGCAAGATATGATCGTAAGCAAGTCTGAATTGGATGATCTTAACAAATTAGAATGCAAATAATTTTTGTACACATATAATATAGTTTTTTCATAATTACGATTTGGGAAGTGGGGCTTGTGAAAGTCTCACTTTTCTTATATATGTGTATATATCAATAACATATAAGAAAAGTTAGATTTTCATTGTTTATGAATTATTTTTATTAAGTTTGCAATATTAGTTTCAGGAAGGGATTATAGAAATAGGAAAAAGTAAGAACCGGACGTAACTAATAACAGTAGGAAATGAGAATCAGTACCATCAAACGTAACAACAGCATTCATCTTATGTATAAAAACATTATGAATGATTTAGGTCAATTAAGAACTGTAGTTTCAAAATCCTATATTTATAATCTGATACAAAATCAAACCGGATTAAGTATCAGAACTATATCCCATGTCTTGAATCACACAAAAGAACAGGATACAGATTCTTTGTGAAAACCATACATTTTCATACATTTGTGTGTTCTTTAGTTTTTAGATTTAAGTTTTTCATGGTATTAGTTTAGATTAGTGTAGATCAGGGTTCGCAGTGATGCGGGCCCTGGTTTGTTTTAAAAAGTATTAAAATATTTGTTATTTAAAATCCTGTTCCTATCTTTGTTCCAGAAACAATGAACAACGAGATCCCACCTCTGGTTGTTTGATGTTGAAAGATATTTTTGGCTCATTAGGGTTTGTCATAGTGGGATCTGACATTCTCTTTTGGGTCTATTTTTTTTATTATGGATAATACTTGTATTCCTTTTGTGTTAATAAACGACAGAAAAATGATTGACGCAAAACATGTTCATAAATTGTTAGAATGTAAGTATGATTTTAAACATTGGATTAAGGATGTAATATCATCTTTTAATTTTAAGGATGGAATAGATTATATATCATATAGATATGATAATAATGGAGAACAAATAATAGATAATAATAGTCATGTATTTAGGCATGACTATTATTTATTCCCCAAATCGATTCTGTGTATCATCTATATGAAGTGTGATAGATCTTTATTTAAAGATTTTATTTATGATATATTTGATTGTTGTAATATTAAAAATGACGATCGGGTATTAGATATAATACATAGATCTATCGATAGGTATAATAAAAAATGTATAAAATATTTTACATATATAATAAGAAATAATAATAATGGTTTTTATAAAATAGGTAAAAGCTCTGATGTAAAAAGAAGGCTATCTGGGTTGTCTATTGTAGAAGATAACTTAACATTAATAGCTTATGTGAATAAAGATATAGAGAGCGAGCTTCATGCAAGATTTGATATCAAAGGGATATACAGAGAATGGTTCAACTTATCAGATTGCGATTTGAATGATATAATTGATAAATATAAATTCAAGTTGTGTGACATGGCTTGAATTTTATTACAATAAAAAGTGATTAAGAGATGAGTCTATGGTGATATTTACTCATCTCTTCTTATTTTTCTGAAAATACTTCTCTTCTATAGGAAATAAACACACCCATATTCCACCCTGCAATCATGATCTTTGTTACGTGCTTCATGCACATATGTTTAACAATTAAATACTATAAAATTATGGGTGGTGATAAAATCGTCCTTTTAGATGGAGCCGGGGCTAACGGTGGTGGTGCAGCCACTAACGGTCTTCTTTCAATGATTCCCGGCATGTTTGCTAATTTGATAGGTGGTAATAAAATGGATCCTAATCTGGTGGCGGCTTTGATGAACGGTCGTAACAACCAGGACGGTTTCGGCGGGGCTAACGGTTGGTGGCTCTGGATAATTGTTTTGTTCTGGCTGTGGGGTGGACGCGGCTTCGGTAACGGTTTTGGAAATGGCGGTGATTGTTGTGCCAATGGTTTGCCGGCTCAGTTGAATAACGATTACGGTCGTGAACTTTTGATGCAGGCAATTCAAGGTAATCGTAGCGCCATAGATCAGATTGCTTCTGCTTTGAACTGTTCTACTACTCAACTTCAGAACGCTATCTGCAACGTACAGGGTGCTATTGATAAAGTAGCTGGTCAGGTAGGTATGACTTCTCAGGCTGTTATCAACGCAGTTCAACAACAAGGTTGTGAAATAGGAAATCAAATCAGCTCTTGCTGCTGCAATCTGAGTTCGTTAATCAATCAAAGCACTTGCCAGACTCAGGGAATGATTACTCAGCAAGGTTTTGATAACCAGCTTCGAACGTTGGAACAAACCAATATCTTGCAGAACGGTCTCAACCAAGGTCTGGCTAACAATCGAGAGCAAGCTACAAGCCAATTCAATATCTTGTCTGCGAAACTTGACGCCCAAACCGTTATGATCAACGACAAATTCTGTCAGTTGGAAATGAGGGGGATGCAGAACACTATTGCTCAACTTCGTGAAGAAAAAGCGGCTTTGACAGCTTCGGCATTATCTCAGCAACAAACCCAGAATATCGTTGGTCAATTACGTCCGACGGCCGTTCCGGCCTACCCCTCTTGTTCTCCTTACCAGGCTTATACTTGGGGACAGGTATTCGGAGGAGGTTGCTGTAATAACGGATGCGGATGTAACAACGGATGTTGCAATAACAACGCTGCTGTCTGATTTTATTAAGAAAGGAGGCTAATATGGCTTGTGTTTCTAAAATAGGATCGTTGTATGAGATGGTTACGAAGAATGTTATTGTCAGTACGACAAATACAGTCTTCGGTATTAACCCACGGGCTTGGATCGCCCTTCCGTGTGAGGGTCTTATCCTTCTTAAGATAAGGCAAGTAGTCCCCACAGCCGGAAGTGCTCTACCGGTACAGATTGCGGTCCCGGCAAACAGCACAGTTTCAACAGTAGGAGCCGACACCTGTTGCCCGGTTACGGGAGTGAATGTCGTGAACCCTATTAACGTAGCTGTCACGGGTGCTGCTATGGTAAATGGCACAGAACGCCTTCTGTACTTCAATAAAGTTCGTGGCGTGTTAAGATTAATGGATTGTTGTGTTCCAACAACAACAGCCCAGGCGTCTGAAGTTAAAGCAGGTAAATGATTTCAGTAGGGTGATGAAGATCATCACCCTATTTTCACCTAACTAATATTTTGATCATGTTTTCAGATTTGAAGAAAGGGTTTCAGGTACATACCCTTGATACTAATACAGTACCTAAATACGAATTGGGAAAGGTAGTAGCCGTATCCGAACCCAGGTATCTTCCTCCTCAGCCAGGTCAGTATCAGGCGATGCAGACCCGCGTGGTGGATCTGACGGTAGAGCTCACTGGCGAAACCAAGACCTATACGGTCCCGGAATCCCAGAATGTGGCTAAGGCTATGGGCATAACATTATCTACCAGCATAGATCCGATTATGAACGAGCTGAATGCCATAAAAAGCACCAGTCAGGAAATAATAGACAGCGTAGATGCCCATCGTGCCAAGATAGAGGCTTGTGAATCTATATTAGAAGATATCAATCCGGCATTCAAGCAAACGAGAGAGCAGGATCGTAAAATAGCTGGTATAGAAAATAAGGTGAATGACCTTACTGATTCATTCGAAGATTTAAAGAAGTTAATTGTAGAACGTTTGAAATAAGTATAATATGATAGTATATGATTTAAATTCAGGACACAGAGAATATCCTGGATATGACGAGATAGAAGACAGACGAGGTGGAGGCAGAGGCAGAAGCCGGCGTTCTGATGGGACGTACATGGGGTACGGTGGTGGTATTTACGACCATTACGGTATGCATGAGAAGATGAAGGAAATGGAAGAACGCGAAAACGAGCTGGAAGAAAGGGAAAGAAGGCTTGAAGAGCGCGAACGTCGTCATGAAATGGAGGACCGGGAATACCGGAGGATGGGTTACGAATCCTACCCGACCGATTACTATGGAGACGACAGATACTACGGTGACGGACCTCAGATGCGTAGAGGTCGCGGACGTGGCAGAGGTCGTTCTTATTGAGGAGCAGACGCAGAGGATCCAGCTTATCAGAAATATGTAGATACTTACGGCTACCATTTTTCTAATGCTCTCGCTGATGAGGCGGTAAAGAAGATGGTCAACGTCGATGGATCCAAGAGGATCTGGAAGCAGCCGGAAATAAAAGATATTTTTGAAAAGTGCGGAGCGAAGAAGCCGGATAAAGCGACATGGGGCGATGTCCAATATGTCTTTGCAATGTACTATTCGGATGGTTTTCCGAAGGTCTTCAAATGTGAGAACGAGTTGGTGAAAGCTACGTTAATGTATTTGGATGATCCGGATGCTCCCGAAGGAGTAGCCTTTATAAGATGGCTTGCCGTGCAAGATTACCTCGGCGAAAAAATAAACTGGAAGGATCTGACCTGAGATCCAGATCCAGGTCCTTCCGGTGGTGCGGGAGCCATAGTAAAAAATATGATTCCCGCATTCCCGTTTTTCCCGTTTGGAAAAAAAAGGAATAAAAATATTATACCGGTCGGCGGGCAATAGAATACCCGTGGCCGGTTTGTTTCACATAACTTTTTTTTGGATATGAATATAGCACACGAATCTAAATCGAATAAAACCCCATTGTATTTAATAGGAGAGTTGATTGGCGTACCGAATACGGTTATGGACTCAGCATTGCATGAACTGAAAGATAGAATAGACAAAGACCCTAAATATAAAGATGTTAAAAATTGGCTCGAATCTTTACCCAAGATCTGAACCTATTTTTTTTTCAATACCAGGCCCGATGCGATTTTAACGTATCGGGTTTTTATTTTAATTCATATTGTTTTATTTTAAATCTAATTAATTCATGAATGTCGTACTTTTGTTGAAAAAGTATTCTATATGGAAAATAAGGAAGATTACGTTGGTTACGAAGATCAAGAGCTGTGTAACCGGTATTACAAAGAGGCAGAAGCCATGAGGCAAAAGCAGGACTGGCCTCGGCTTAGGGCTGTCCCTGCTCCGGCTAAGGGAACCCCATCGCCCGGCTGGGGTCAGCTTGGACGTGGAAATGGTGTCCGTGTTAAGTATGTGAGTATCAATTCAGGATTGGGAGGAGATAGGTTATGACCGTAGAAGAATTAGCCAGTAAAAGATACGGTGGCGAATTTGTTTTCATGTTTGGTCATCTTGAAGGTAGAACAAGATTCGTTTTTGAATGCTTTGATCCCAGACCTGATCACGAAGGTAAAAACACTTACATGGTTTCCTATTTTGAAAAGGGACTTCATAGAAGAGATGTGGTAGATGTGCCGTGTTATATGAATGTTTTGCCAAAATCATGAAAACACTACTTTTAAATGTGCCTGTATTTTCCGGTAAGATTATTTCTCCTATATGGATTAAGGCTGTAAGAGATTTTCAATCCAGACCGAAGGAAGAAAGAGACTCGTATTGTTCGGTTTGTGGATGTACGGAAGGGTGTAACCTGTGCGATGATATAAGTAAATATAGGATTTATGAACAATTAAAATATTACAAATAATGGAATTAAAAGATTTTAAAGATGTAATTAGAATGATGACAAAAGAAGAGTTCGAATCAACAATCAATGAAGATATTAAATTCGTTGAAAGATTCAAGTATTTTTTTAAACATGATGATGCTACGAGGATATTGGAACACATCGAGTCCGTGTTAAAAGCATCAGTGGACTACTACTATCCTAATCATTCTAAACCTGAAGCAGAACCAGGAGACATGGGAGAAGTTTCTGACGGATACCATACTTTCAATGAATTGTATCGGTACCGTATGTTGTATAATGCCGCCTTCTTTAATTTATTAGCCAGAAACGGACAGGTTGAAGTTTGCAAATCAAGGAGACACAGCGACGGAGAAAGATGCTTCGGTTCTGATGACTGGTTTATTGTGATGGCAATGTTACCCACTGGTCAGGTGTCTAATCACTATGAAAGCAAATACTGGGATTTGTTTGATGTTCCAGAAAGAGAAACCGCTTTCGAATATGATGGCCATACACCAAATGAAGCCGCAGACAGACTTGAACAGTATCTTTTTCGAAAGAAATCGGGTTTAACATTTGAAGAAGCTTTTAAATTTTTGAAAAATGGTAATAATATCAAAAGGCATGGGTGGAAAAATGAACATCTTGATGCTTTTAGAAAAAGTGGTGTTAGCTCAATTCATGTGGAAAAGTCATTGATCATAATTATAAATGAAGAAACACGGAGGCTGACATCGTGGAATCCAAGTATAGAAGATATATCGTCGAATGACTGGGAGGTTGTGAAATGAGTTTGTTTGTTTGTTCACGATGTGGCTGTATAGATAATACAGCCACATCGTGTTACTGGGCTCTTACAAGACCTTGTAAGAATCGTATTTACGATAAGTCGCTAAAGGGATATGAAGGTAAGCCTCTTTGTTCTGAATGTGCTGCTATTGAATATGATAAGGAAGACCAACTGGTGGTGGTTCCTGGAACGTGGCACGGTAAGTTCAAGAAAGAATGGCCTACTGAAGAAGAAAAGAAGCATATTGGTAAAAACGGTATTTTAAATTATTGATTTATGTGTGATAAGGAAATCGTGATATGCGCGGCCATCTGGGTGCAGGACGGCAAGAAGCGTCCCCATCAGCCCACCAATATACCATCCGGCGCCGTGTTCTGTGGATTGAGACATTGTTCTATCATTTCTCAGTTTGCAGCTTATGGTATTGCTCATAAAAACCGCAGTGTTCAAGGATTTTTGACAAGC
>UMJO01025120.1_pt1 | contig 28528 bp, 26 predicted proteins | sample 1966081 | NCBI WGS metagenome assembly UMJO01 (sample SAMEA4836152, study PRJEB28245) | human gut metagenome | biome: gut microbiome; material: fecal sample | place: Denmark | collected 2008 | reverse complement strand
CGTCCTTTTTCATATCTATTCCCCTGAAAGGGTCTTTTTCATTGCAATGTGCGGACAGTATTCGTCCTTGTAAACATCACCATATGCCCTGTAGCCAAGCTTCTCGTAAAATTGCTGTACTCTCGTTTGCGCCGATAAGCCGACTTCCTTGTAGCCCACTTTTTCAGCCTGCTTTTCAAGGGCTTCCACTATCATTCTGCCAAGATCTCTGCCACGATATGCCTTTCTCACGCAGATACGTCCAATGTGCGCTTCGCCATTTTCGTCAAACAGCCTGCCTGTTGCAATGGGATATCCTCCTGTGTAAATAACAGCATGATAAGCCTTAGCGTCGATATCGTCAAATTCGTTCACAAAGCCCTGCTCCTCAACGAATACCTGCTGTCTTATAAGCCTGGCGTCTGCGTTGTTTGCAAGCCCTTTTGCGATCTTTATGGTGTAATTATCCATTATATCAGCCCCCAAGACGTATCATTTCGTCGATACATTTTCTTGCAGAGGTTATCTCCTCGTCAGTCATCTTTATCTCAAAACCGCCGCCGTTGCCGATGCCCTCGCAAGTCTTGTAAACGTCCACAAGAGTGGTGAGTTTCATGTTAGGACAAAGTATCTTCTTTGAGAGTACGTAAAACTCCTTCTCAGGGAATCTGTACTGCAAATGCTCCGCAATAGATATCTCAGTGCCTATGATGAACTCCTTTGCGTCAGACTCAGCCGCAAAATTCATTATGCCGGAAGTCGAACCAACATAATCAGCCATTTCGCTTACAGCAGGGATACACTCAGGGTGACAAAGCACCAGTGCATCAGGGTGAGCCGTCTTAGCCGCTATCATGTCAGCCTTTGTTACCGACGCATGAACAGGACATCCGCCCTGCAAAAGCATTATATCCTTTTCAGGACAGGCTTTTTTTACGAATGCACCAAGATTGCAGTCAGGAATGAACAGTATCTTGTCAGCGTCCATGTTCTTTACTATCTTCACCGCAGACGAGGAAGTAACGCAAACGTCGCAAACCCTCTTGAGTGCGGCTGTGGTGTTTATGTAGCATACTACCTTTCTGTCAGGCTCCTGCGCCTTTATCATTTCTATCATCTCAGGTTCCATTTGCTCTGCCATTGGACAGCCTGCCGATGGATTTGCAAGATATACGTTCTTGTCAGGGTTGAGCATTTTTGCCGCCTCAGCCATAAAATGCACTCCGCACATAAGTATGTTTTTGTTTGAGACCTTCTGCGCCTCAACGCTTAGCTTGTATGAATCACCCGTAATATCTGCTATCTCTACTATCTCCTTAGCCTGATAGCTGTGCGCAAGTATACAAATATCGTTTTCTTTCTTTAACTGAAGAATTTTTTCCTGTACGTCCTTTATCATATCCAGATCATGCCTTTCGACCTTTGAAAAGCATATCCTCCTTTCGGTGTTTCGGCGTTTGCCGAAAGATTTATACCATATTATTATAGTATGATATAGACATTTTGTCAAGGGCATTTGTACCATAACAAGCCATGCACTTGACAAATTCATCAACAGGGTGTATAATCAACAGTGTTGACAATCAACCGCCTTGACATTTGGAGGAATAACAATGAACGATAAAACAGCCCAGCGTTTTGGAGAAGTTTTCAGACGATTTTTTGAAACAGGATATATGGACGATCTTGCAGAGCTTTTTCAGGGCGAAAGCAAAGTGATAGTCTATCTTAGCACAGCCGAGGGCATAGTCTACCCCTCAGACATAAGCCGTGACCTTATGATATCACGTCAGCGAGCAACGTCAGTGCTCAGTGCAATGGAGAAAAAAGGCTTTGTTAGCCTTGTGCGTGACCCTGAGGATAAACGCCGTGTGCAGGTGAAACTCCTCCCAAAAGGTGAAAAATCCATTGAAGAAAAGCAGCAGCGTCTTGAAAAATATTTCAGCGTGTTCGTTGACGCATTGGGTGAGGAAAATCTCAAAAACCTCCTTGACAGCTCCGAAAAAGCTGTCGAGGCACTTGAACATACAATGAAGGGCAACTCTCAGAAAGTCTGAGGTGCGGAAAGGAAACTGCCATGAACATTTATAACGAATTTAGAAAAACGGCAATAAACCGCTATAGCAAGACCGCTCTCGTGATGATGAACGACGAGGGTGAAACAACGGAATATACATTCGGACAAACTTTGCAGCAGGCTGATGTTTTTTGCTGTCGCCTTAAAGCCATGGGCGTTGTGGCAGGGGATAGGGTCTGTATCGCCTCTGAGGGCAGACCTGAGTGGAATATCGCATTTCTCGCCTGTGCAAAGCTAAACGCCACAGCCGTTCTTTTGGATTATTCGCTTCCTGCGGCAGAGCTTGTCGCACTGGTGAAAAAGTCACAGCCTGTGTGCGTTGTCGCCTCTCAAAAGGCGGCAAAGAAGCTTACAAGCGTGAAAAATATGCCTGTTCTCGATATCCAAAACCAGCTCGACAGACTTGACGGTTCAGGGGAAAATATACTCCGCCAAGGTGAAGTAGGCGACCCTGATATCGCAGTGATAATCTTCTCCAGCGGTACGACAAGGACAGCCTCAGGCATCATGCACACCCACGATTCTCAGATAAATTCCTGCAAAATGGTCTGCCAGTGCAACGGAATAACCGATAACGAACGCTATCTCGGAATCCTGCCAAACAGCCATATCTACGGGCTTTTCGCACAGGTCTTAGCCCCTCTCCTCACAGGTGGAACAGTGTGCTTTATAGAGTCCCTCTCCGCAAAGGGTCTTTCCGCAGGCTTCCAAAACTTCAAGCCGACAGTTTTCCCGGGCGTGCCAAAGGTCTATGAGCTTTTGAAAACCCAGATAATGCAGCAGATCAACGCAAGCAAAGTATCTTCAGTACTTTTCAAGAAAATGTTTCCTGTTGCACTTCATCAGCGTAAGATCTACGGCATAAACAGCGGCAAAAAGATCTTCGCAAAGATACACAAAGTCTTGGGCGGCGAACTTAGATTTCTCTGCTCCGCAGGCTCACCGATGTCAAAGGATACATTTGATTTCTTCTATGGCACAGGCTTTAATATTGTGAACAACTACGGTGCGACCGAAACGAGCATACCAACTATCGGCACATATGGCAAGCACGTCTATGCTGACACCTGCGGCAAGCCGTATCCTGATATAAAAGTTAAAATCGACCGCAGCGGTGAGCTTCTCATAAAGTCACCTTATATGATGATAGGCTACTATGGCGACAAAAAGTCCACAGATGAAGCTTTCAATCCTGACGGCTGGTTCAAGTCAGGAGACCTTGCAAAGTTCGATAAGCATAAAAATATCGTCATTCTCGGCAGATGTAAAGAAAATATCGTCCTATCCACAGGCAAAAAAGCCGCCCCTGACGATATCGAACAGGTCTATAGGGGTATCGAGAGCGTTGACGAGCTTGTGGTCTGCGGAGTGCCTGCGAAAGAGGGAAGCTATGATGAGGTACACGCCTTTGTGGTCTGTGCTGAAGATAAGCGTGAGCAGACGGAAGAAAAGCTAAAAGAAATAAGCTCCTCCGCAGGTCAGGCAATGAAGTTAAGCGGCATACATTTTGTGGATTCTATACCAAGAACAGCTATCGGCAAGCCAAAGCGTTATCTGCTGAAGAAAATGGTCATGGAGGATAACCTTGACAGCCTTACAAAGCAGGCGAAAAATAGTATCGACCCGTCGGATATCCCGTCAATGGTGAGAAACGCCGTGGCAAAAATAGCACACGTTCAGCCGGATGAAGTCAAGCTCAGTACAAAATTTTTGCAGGAGTTCACCATAGACTCCCTCTCAGCTATCGAGCTTGCATTGGAGATAGAGGAGTTCAGTGGTGTGCGTGTTGACGGCTGTATGGATAAGAACATGACAGTGGGCAAGCTTATCGCCCTCGTTCAAAACCCAAACCGCATAAAGCCGCAAACAGTGAAATCAATGCTCTATCCTCTGGACAAGAAAAAGATAGACTATCGTATTTACCGCTTTTACAGAAATCTTGTGACAGCGTTCTATGAAGTCAAGGTCTCCAACGAGAAAAATCTACCTGATAAGGACGGTTATATAATCTGTGCAAATCACGTTTCAAATTTTGATTTTATCTTCCTCACCCTGAATTTCAGATACGAGCGTTTTGCAAAATTCTGCTGTATGGCGAAAAAAGAGCTTTTCAACGGCAGTTTAGCCAGCCGACTTATAGTAAGAATAGGCGGTATGGTGCCTGTTGACAGAGGCGGAAGAGTAGACGAAACAATGGCGGCTCTGCGTAAAAAGCTTGGTCAGAAATGGGGTGTGCTGGTTCACCCGGAGGGTACAAGAAGCAAAACTGGTGAAATGGGCAAGTTCAAAAGCGGTGCAGCCGTCCTTGCTATCGAAGCCAATGTGCCTATAGTACCAGCCTACATCAAAGGCGGACACGAGATATTCCCGCCAGACAGAAAGCTCCCAAGGCTTTTCAACTGGAAGCGTCTTAGCAAATATAAAGTAAAAGTCGTTTACGGTGAGCCTATTTATCCTAATGGCGAAACCCCCGAAGAGCTTATGGCGAAAGTTCGTGAAGCGGTTTTGGCTTTGAAGAACGAAGAAAACTGATTTAAAGTGAGGAGTGAGGAATGACAAATGAGGAATTAGGAATGAGGAATGAGGAATTAGCATAGCTGTGGTTTGAGATACTCCAAGAGGTAAGTTAATAAGACCATTGGTGAGTTAATTGTGCGAACGCAGTTCGCAATAAAAAAATCATCGCCGCAGGCGATACCTTCATTCCTCACTCCTCATTCCTAATTCCTCATTCAACCTCATTCCTCACTAAATTGTTTGACAAGTCGCAAAATATGTAGTATAATGTATTAATACGCTGATACGGTGACGTGTTATCGTAATATTTTGTTAAGGAATGAATATTTATGACTTTTGAGGAAGTAAAAAAGGTCACGGAGATCCTGCTGGAGTTCCTGCCTAATACACTAAAGCTTTTTGCATGGACCATCGTGCTTTCAATACCTGTGGGAGTGCTTGTGACAATGCTGAAAAAATGCCGCTTCAAGCCTATCTCGTGGCTGACAAATCTCTATATACTTGTCATGCGTGGCACACCGCTCATGCTTCAAATAATCGCTATCTACTATGCAGTACCGCTTATTATCGCAAGTGCTGCAAAGCAGGGCAAAACAGGCGGAGTATATGACGTGCTTACCAATATAAAAAACAACGAGAACTATATGTTTATCGCCCTTGTTACGGCATTTGTCCTTAACTATGCGGCGTATTTCGCAGAGATATTCAGAGGCGGTATCGAGGCTATCCCAAAGGGACAGTACGAAGCGGCTTCAATGCTCGGCATGACGAAAATGCAGACATTTTTTAGAATAATCCTGCCGCAGGTCACAAAGCGTGTTATCCCTGCCACATCGAATGAGGTCATCGTCCTTGTAAAGGATACCTCTCTCGCAAACGTTATCGCATTCGCTGAGATAACAATGAAGGCAAAACAGCAAATGAACCTGTATAGCTCAATAACACCGCTTTTTATCGCAGGCGCATTCTATTTCGTACTCAACGCTATCGTGACGGTGGCATTTGCCGTTATCGAAAAGAAATTCGACTATTATAAATAAGGAGAACTCATATGGCTATTCTTGAAGTGAAAAATATTTCTAAAAGCTTTGACAGCCTTAGGGTGCTCAAAGATATTTCTTTTAACGTTGAGGTGGGCGAGGTAGTCGCAATAATAGGTCCGTCGGGCAGCGGTAAATCAACGCTTCTGCGCTGTATAAACCAGCTTGAAAAAGCAGACGGCGGAGAGATAAACGTTGACGGCGTGAATATGTTCCATACAGAAAATGGCAAGGCAGTATATGCACCCTCTAAGACCCTCAGGGATATCCGCCTGAAAATAGGTCTTGTGTTCCAGAATTTCAACCTTTTTCCGCATTTTTCTGTAAATCAGAATATAATGGAAGCCCCTCTCCATGTCCTTAAACAGCCAAAAGCCGAGGCAAAAGCCAACTGTGAGGAGCTTTTAAAGAAAATGGGACTCGAAACTAAAGGCAAGTCTTATCCCTGCGAGCTTTCAGGCGGTCAGCAGCAGCGTGTATCTATTGCAAGAGCATTGGCTTTGAAACCGCAGATACTTTTCTTTGATGAGCCGACCTCCGCACTTGACCCTGAGCTGACGGGGGAGATATTAAAGGTAATAAAAGAGCTTGCAAAAGAGAAAATGACCATGGTCATCGTCACCCATGAAATGGCATTCGCCCGTGATGTGGCAAATCATGTTATCTTTATGGACGACGGCTATATCGTGGAGGAGGGTACTCCGGAGGAAGTTTTCGGTCAGACCCAGAACGAAAGAACAAAGCAGTTCTTGCAGAGATTCAATGACAGATAAGACGGGAAATTGTTGTAAAATATAAGAGATGATAACGTTTTCTGTGATTAATGCACAAAAGAAGTGTGACAATATTGTTAGAAATTTCAACACTTTTTGGAATAAAAAAAGTGAAAACCCCTTGATTTTAGGGAGAAAGTCTGCTATAATAAGACTAGAATTGAATGACAATTCATAAAACTATATTCATATGGAGGAGATTAACGATGAAAATTTCTAAGATTCTCGCTGGTATGTCAGCAGCAGCTATCGTAGCTTCTATGGCAATGATCCCAGCATCCGCAGCAGGCACAAAGCTCAACGTAAGCGATGACCTTCTTAAAATCGCTAGACAGACTCGGGATGACCTCTTCGCTGTATACTTCAATGGTAAGGACGAAGATATGCCTAACAAGGATGCTATTGCTGACCTTGGAACTGTTTACGGTGCTTCATTCACAATCAAGGTTGACAACAACGATTGGAACACGATCGGCGGTGGCGGATCAATCAACTTCAACTCAAAGTCTGGTGGCTGGAACGCTAAGGACTGGGCTGGCGGCTCATGGGTTGAGGACGATAAGCCAAAGGATACTCTCTGCTACACAACAGAAGAGGAAGGCACATACGTTCTTGAATACCTCGGCGACGCTCCTGTTTTCGCAACAACAGACGGCGATGCTGATAATTACGCAGCAGTTGGTATCAACAACTGGGCAGCAGACCTTAAGGGTATCGACGTTGTAGGTATGAAGGTTCTTGGCGCTGACGGCAACGTTCTCTTCGAGGCTGGTTCTAACAAGGACAAGAAGGAAGTTCAGAAGAAGCCAGTAGCTGAGGAGTCAAGCTCTGGAGCTGATTCAACACCTTCAGGCACAGATTCTAAGAAGGACGATTCTAAGAAGGACGACAAGTCTTCTGCAGCAGCTACTTCAACAGCAGCTACATCTTCAAAGTCTGGCACAACAACAACAGCTACTTCTTCAGCAGCAGCTTCTGACAACGTAGCAGCTACAGGCGCAACAGCTGGTCTTGCACTCGCTGGCGTAGCACTTGCTGGTGCAGCTATCGTTATTTCTAAGAGAAAGTAATCTCTCACAGATAACACACTTGAATAAGTGAATTTATACAGAGCTTTCTGTCATTCGGGAAGCTCTGTTTTTTTTGTTCGTTTGTGTAACCTGCACTAATTTGTAAACGATTTCTGTGCAAAACATATGAAATCATGTGCTTAAATTGTGCAAATAGTATATTGAAAATATGTGACAGTTGTGTTATAATACAAAGGTAAATATAGGTCAGGCTATGTGTATAGCATGACAATTAAACGGAGGTTATTAAAATGAAAAAGTTTTTAGCTTGCGCTCTTGCACTTACACTTACAAGTGCTATGTTCGCTTCTTGCGGCAGCTCTGATGATTCTTCTTCATCAAAGGCTGAGGCAAAAACTACTACAACAACTACAGCTGCTACAACAACAGAGGCTACTACAACAACAGCTGCTCCTGAGTCAACAGCTGATTCAACAGCCGCTTCCGGCACAGAGTCTGAGGGTGAGGCTGCAAAGGATATTTCCGAAATGCCAGCTACTCTGAAGAACTATGAGGAGGCTTCTGTATATTTCAAGAAGGATATGGACGTTGCTTCTATCGTTGAACCTTTCGCTGAGAAGGATTACGAGAACGATGAGTCTCATGTAAACCTCTCTGTTGAGGAGCTTGCTGGTATACCAATGCTCAAGGTCGAGACTCTCGATCAGGATAATGGCAACTACAAGATCCCTAAGATCAAGTTCCACATGGAGAAGTTCTTTGAGGGTCACGAGGCTGATCTTGAGAAGATCTTCACTATCAAGGCTGACGTAGTTACAAAGGCAGTTGGCGAGTTCACAGGTGACGACGGCACAAAATCACTCGTTCCTGGTAACTTCATGGGTGCATTCGTTACACAGCCTACAACAGGTGAAGGTGAAAACAGTTGGAACGACCTCTATGACTTCGGCGAGGCTGAGTGGACTTCTGAGTGGGGTTCCTATGAGCTTACAATGAGACCTGGTATCAAGGACGGCGCTACATTTGTAAACTCAACTGAACCACAGTATGTTTCACTTATGAGATGGGGCATTCCAAACCAGGCTGATTTCTACATTGCTGACCTCAGATTTGAGGACGAGGACGGTAACGTTATCGCTTGCGCAAACTTTGGTAAATAATTCATTTCCATACATAAGAAAGGTGCAGATTTTCTCTGCACCTTTTTTTATGTGAATTTTACGCTTACCTCCCCTGATATCTTCAAGCTTTTTACCTTTCCGCCTTTGATTTTAGCCGAAAAATCCTGCCCTTTTATCTGTCCCGTGGCGGTGATGTCTCCCTTGTCATTTTTGAGATACGTCACGCCTTTCTGCGAAATAAGCTTGTCAAGCACAGCGGCAGTCATTGTGACAGCGGAGCTTTCGGGTATGTTCCCTCGGTCAGTTTCGTAGGTCAAACCCTTGTATTCAATTCGTGCGCTTTCTCCTGAGCAGGTTATCACCATGCCGCTTACAGTTTCCGGCGCAGTTATCTCACACTCCCACATATCTGCGCCCTCACGGGTGAAGCTTGCGACGTATTCCGTGCCGTCAATGGTGAACTCAGCCGGGGTCTTGTAGTCCTCTGCCAGCTTTACGGGTTTGACTTCGGTGCTTTCACCGCATGAGCATAAGCCCATTACCGCCAAAATCGTGAGAAAAAATGCCTTTGTTCTTTTCATTTTGCCCTCCATTAAAAAAGACCCTCTTCATAAGAAGAAGGTCTTTGTTTTTAGTACAGCCTAGTCGGCGTTTTCAAGGTCATACAAAAATCGTGGCAAAGCGTCAATAACATCTCTTGCAATGATTCCACGTTCAGATCTTTTGTATCCTGCAAGTAGAGCCGTCGAGCCAAGTGTGAACGACCCAAGTGCGGCTGCATCGAGAGCGTTGCACCCCTGAGCTACATAGGAGGAAACAATGCCTGCAAGCATATCCCCTGAGCCACCCTTTGCAAGCGCAGTTGTGCCTTCGGTGCAAAGATAAACTTTCCCACCGTCCACAGCAAAGGTGTCAGCCGACTTCGCAAGCACTGTCACACCATATTTTTCTGACAGCCTATATGCAAACCCAAGTCTGTCCGACATGACCTCGCCCACCGTCACGCCACAAAGCCTTGCAAGCTCCGCAGGGTGAGGGGTGAGGATAACTGTACTTTTCTTCTTCAACAGTACATCTATATTCGGACAAAGTGAATTTATTCCGTCAGCGTCCAAAACTATGGGTATCTCCGCTTTTTCTATAAGCTCCGCCACCAGCTTTTCCGTTTCAGCCGTGTGACCAAGCCCACAGCCTATCAGCAAAGAGCTTGCCTTTTCGCACTTTTTCAGTATCGTCTCCGCATTTTCAGCCACCATAAAGCCGTCCTTGTCGGTTTTCATTGCCGAGTATGTACATTCATACATACCAGCCGACAGGGAGTTGACTACGCTTTTTGCAGTGCAAAGCTCAAAAAGCCCCACGCCTGTTCGCATTGCCGCCATTGCTGAAAGCCCTGCCGCACCTATATAGCTCTCCGAGCCTGCCACGCTCACCACCTTGCCGAACGTGCCCTTGTGTCCGTCAGCAGGTCTAAAAGGCAGTGCCGCCCTTGCTTTTACCACGTCAAAAGGCGTTATAACAGGGTATAGGGTATTCTCGCAACGCTCGTCAATACCGATATCTTTTACCAGAATTTCACCGCAAAAGTCCACCGCAGGCTGTAAATAAAGACCCAGCTTGCCACGATGAAAGGTCACTGTCACGTCAGCCTTGAACGACAGCTTGTCAGCCTGACCATTCCGTGCATTGACTCCCGACGGCAGGTCGCAGGCTATCTTCATGCCTTCACATTTTTCACAAGCTCTGAACACTGGCAGGATATTTTCGCGCAAACTGCCATGAAAACCCGTTCCGAAAATGCAGTCCACAAGCACATCTGCACCCTCGATGTTGGATAGTGCATTTTCACCGGTGAGCACCTGAACACTCTTATCAAGCCTAGCATACGCTGCCGAGGAGAGGTCAGTGTCAGGCTCGCCACAGCATAGGACCACCGCAGGCTTGAGACCTTGTTCCGCAAGTAAATTTGCCGCCACAAGTCCGTCACCGCTATTGTTTCCCTTGCCAATAAGAAGCACTATCTTTGAGGACGCAGACGAGTTGCTCGCTATGACCTCCGCAAGCTGTGCCGCCGCATTGTCCATGAGCTGAGCGAGGCTCACGCCGTATTTTTCAGCCTCATGCTCGCAAAATGTCATTTGCTCCACTGTTAATATCCTATCCATTTTTATCCTCCTTTTCATAAGCTATCACCACTGCCGAAGCGATATCCTTGATGTGGGAAAGTGACACCGCAAAGGTCAGCCCCCTATTTTCAGCCGCCAAAAGCGCATTCCCTGTAAGCTCCAGATAAGGACAGCCAAGCTCGTCACGCAAGCATGACACCTCGTTCAAGGCGAAGCCCTCAACCCCAGTGCCTAAAGCCTTTGCGAAGCTTTCCTTAGCCGCCCAATTCGCCGCCATGGATTCGTATGGGTTTTTCTTCTGTGAAAAAAGGGTCAGCTCCTTTTCGGAGTAAACCCTTTCACAGAAACGTCGGCTCTGACAGCTTTTTTTTATGCGTTCGATCTCAATAAGATCAGTTCCGACAAATATTTTCATTTTTATTTCCTCAGTGTTCTCGGAAGCGCAGGCTTCATAAGTGCCAGCATATCGTCATCTGGTGTGAAAATAACAGTTGTAAGCCCGAGATTTTTGTGGTTGAATGTTATGTAGTAGTCTGTAAGGCTATCGTCACAAGCGCAGGCAAGGACCTGTGTTGCGCCCTCAGGTACAGAGAAATTCTCGTCAGCAATGCCGAAATCTGTCGCACTGCCGCAACGGAATGTGATAAGGCGTTTTCTTGAACGCTGAGCCGTTATCTTGTCAACGTCTATTTCTCCGTTTGTGAAAATGTATTCATACTCCACATCGAGTTTTGTTGTAAGATAATAACCGCCATAAAGTGCGGCGGCGGCAAGAAAAATGCCTATTACAGAAAACTGTGTGCCGAAAGGGAAGATAAAGCACAGTGCGGCAAGTGCCACGCTTGCTATCATGATGAAAATTTTCTGTATCTTATCGTTCTTTGTGGGAATCTTGCGAACTATCTGTTCCTTGAAGCTGTCCATTATTTGTCCTCCGTTTATTCAGTGCCGCTGAGAAGCTCTTTCATTACCCAGCCGCTTTTATCGTTGTATTTTACATATACCCATATGTTTCCGTCACCGTCTGTTCTTTCGCCATAGCCGTTTATGGTCTTGCCGTCAGGTATCTTTTCTATCACGTCATATTTCTTTGACGGACCGTATCTGAGATTAAGATAAGAGGTGTCTGACTTTACAAGAAATGGGATAGAATCAGGGTATTTCACATCATCACCCAAAGGGAAAAGTGCGTCCTTTTTGAACTTTGTGGTGGTGGTCTTTTTAGTCGCCTTTGTTTCGGCAGATGTTGTGGTTGTGGTGGTGGTCGTCCTCTTTGTTGCCGTTGCGATTATGTCAGGGTCGTAGCCCTCGTCAATGCTTACGTCAGGGTTTTCAAGTGTGCCTGCCGTCACAGAAGTGGTGGTGGTGTAGCCCTCGTAATCCTCATCGTCCTCATCATAATCGTCGCCCATTGTGGCGGTCTTTGTGGTCTCTATAACTCTCTGGGCGGCAGTACCCGTGGTGGTCTCCGTTTCGGAGGAGCTTTCTGGAAGCATTGCCCCACATGACGCAAGCCCGAAAACCGCAGAACAAGCCAGCACAGCCGCAAGCAGTTTTGATCTCATTTTTTATATCCTCTTTTCAGAATTTACACAATTTTATTTTAAGCCAAGAAGCCTTTCTGCGTTGCCGCCGAGAATTTTATCTTTGTTATCCTCGGAAATGTTCAAGCGCAGTATCTTTTCTTTTATAAGGTAGGAACTGTCCCAAGGGCAGTCGCTTGCAAAAAGTATCCTGTCAGCCCCATGCTTTTCAACGATAGCCTGCATAAGCTCGTCAGGACACATACTTGTGAAAGCGGTGTCAAAATAAACTTCACCGTCAACTCCTGCCAAAACGTCACGCACCTGCTCCCACATCATGTTAGCACCAAGGTGAGCCAGAATGACCTTGAGCTTAGGGTGCTTTTTTATCATGTTCAGCGCCCTCTCAGGTGTGGAGTGGATAAGGTCAGGGGAAACGCAGTCATAGCCCGAATGGAATATGACAGGCAGGTCAGCTCTTTCAATGGCGTCATATATCTTGTCCATGCGCTCATCATCTATCATAAAGCCCTGATAATCAGGGTGAAGCTTTATGCCGTGAAGTCCAAGCTCTTTTATGTGGGCTATCTCCTGCTCATAGTCCTCAGCGTCAGGGTGTATTCCACCGAAGCTTATAAATCTTCCGCCGTCCTGTTTGGCGCACCAATCGTTTATAACTCTCTGCTGAGTAGGTTTTGTTGCCACTGATAACAGCACGCCCTTGTCAACGCCCCATTCGTCAAAACGCTGTATGGTTTCCTCTGCAGTGCCTCTTGTGAAAGGAGTTATTCCACTGCAAGCCTGAAGCTTTTCAACAGCCTTTTCCGCTACCTTTGGATTAAAGGCGTGAACGTGAAAATCAATTACCATTTAAAACATCTCTTTCTGAAATTACTTTTCCATATGGTATTATACCACACTTTCAAGCTTCTTTCAACGAATATCGGCAATTTTCACAGTATTTTCATCTAGGGCTATTCCCAGCTTTTCCACACCTCGGGGCAGAAGCCTACTGTGGCTTTCTTGCCGTTTCTTACGATAGGTGCGGCAAAAAGCTCGGGATAGTCAAGAAGCTTTTCTATTTTCTCTTCGGTGCTTCCAAGATATTTTATGAGCATTGCCTGTTCGCCCTTTGCCTTTGGGTCGATAAGCTTGTCGATATCGCCGACAGCCGCAAGCACTGAGTTAAGCTCGCCCTTGCTAAGCCCCTTTGTAGGCAGGTCAACAGAGTGGAACTTTATTCCACGCTCTTTGAAATAACGCTCAGCCTTTTTGGTGTCAAAGGATTTTGACTTGCCGAATATCTGTATGTTCATGGAATTATCTCTCCGTTTCTGCATTCAAGAATGATAGTAAAAGGACCGTCATTGAGCAGTGAAACTTTCATGTCTGCACCGAAAACACCCTTTTCTACCTTGCCTGAAATTTTCTCACCGCAGACCTTGCAGAAGTATTCATAAAGTCTGTTGGCTTCATCAGGCTTGCCTGCATAGATAAATGACGGGCGGTTGCCGTGGTGACAATCTGCATAAAGGGTGAACTGTGAAACACAAAGAATATCTCCGCCAACATCATTTATAGAAAGATTTGTCTTGTCGTTCTCGTCAGCGAAAATGCGAAGCTTTGATATCTTGTCTGCAAGCTTGTCGCAGTCAGCCTCAGTGTCCTCCTGACCTACTCCGAAAAGTATCAGAAAGCCCTTTTCTATCTCGCCTGTGACCTTGCCCTCGACCTCAACTTTTGCACTTGTGACCCTCTGTATTACCGCTCTCATCAGCCCACCTCCACGGTGTAGCTGTAGGTGTAAACAGCTTCAGGCGCAAGCTTGATAGCGTGAGGCTTGTTTTCGATATCCTCAAAAGCGTCGTCCTCGTAAACAGGCACGCTAGTCCAAGGCTCAAGGCAGATAAACTGAGCATCAGGGTCACCGGTGGAAGTCCATACGGCAATGCAGTCAGAGTGTGGGAATGACAGCTTTACGAAACCGCCGTCAGACTTTTTCAGGGTGACAGCCTTTGAAGCAGGGTGGTCTTTCATGATAACGTCATAGTCGAAAAGCTCTCTTGTGAGAGTGATAGTCTTTTCACCGTCAAGGATAGTCCTCTCGCCGTTTGGGATAGGCTGAACGATATGCTCGTTTTTCTCGTACTCAACTGTGCATTTGCCACCTTGGATATCGCAGATAAAAGCAGGGTGACCGCCGAGATAAAAGTACATAGCCTTTTCATCAGTATTTTTTACTGTGTTTGTGACGGTGACTTTTGAACCTTTTATGGAGTAGGTGACTTCAAGCTCGAAGTGATATGGGTATTGAGCAAGTGTCACGTCATTGTCTTTTAGGGTAAAGCTCAGTGAATTTTTTGTGCTGCCTGAGAAAGCAAATTCGCTGTCACGGGCGAAGCCGTGGTTTGCAGCCATGTGATATTCCTGACCGCCAGCCTTGTAGGTGCGGTCTTTAGGGGAGCATATGAACGGGAAGAGAATAGGAGCGTAGCGTTTCCAAGCGTCACCGCATTGCCAGAGATATTCTTTGCCGTCCAGTTTGATAGAGTGAAGCTCAGCACCGAAAGTGTCGGCTGAGACAGAGAGTTTATCATTTTTTATTTCATAAAGCATAGATCAGACCTCCGAGAGAAAAATTTTATACCTTATTATTATAGCACATTGTTTGGGAGATGTCAAAACCAAGTGAGCAGTGAGGTTATGAGGTCGGCTGGGGTATGGGCGAAAACGTTTGAAAAAACTTAAAAGTCTGTTGAAAATTCTGTTCTGATATCAATATTTTAACAGTTAAATTTTATGACTTTGATACAGAATAACTAAAATATTTTCAATTGTTTGTGTAAGCTGACAAAACTTGTGATGACTATTGACTTTAATTTGGAGATAGTCTATAATAAAATGGTAAGATTATTTAATTGTGCAGTGCTTTTTGTTCACAGCTTCAGACTGCACTGAGGAGAAATGTTTATGAATATTAAAGAAGCAAAACAACAGATACTTAATGCAATACAAGCCTATCTCATTAAAGACGAATTTGGCGATTACCGAATTAGCATAGAACATCAGAGACCTGTGTTCCTGCTTGGCGCACCTGGTATCGGTAAGACCGCTATCATGGAGCAGATAGCTCAGGAAACTGGCGTAAACCTTGTTACCTACTCGATGTCCCACCATACAAGAGAGTCTGCTCTCGGTCTGCCTGTTATTGTACATAGAAACTACACCGGTGCTGACGTGCAGATATCCGAGTACACGATGAGTGAGATCGTGGCTACTCTTTATGACACTATTGAAGCCACTGGCATTAAAGAGGGTATTCTCTTCCTAGATGAGATCAACTGCGTTTCCGAGTCCCTTGCTCCTGCAATGCTCCAGTTCTTGCAGTATAAGGTTTTCGGACTTCATCAGGTTCCGGCAGGTTGGGTAGTTGTTACAGCAGGTAACCCGCCTGAGTTCAACAAGTCTGTTTCTGAGTTCGATATCGTTACTCTCGACCGTGTTAAGAGGGTCGAGTGTCAGCCTGATTTCGGCGTTTGGAAAGAATATGCTTACTATGCAGGCGTTCACCCTGCTATCATATCATATCTTGAGCTTCACACTGACCATTATTATATGGTAGACGCAAGCGATAAGAACAACTACCGCTTTGTTACTGCCCGTGGCTGGGAGGACCTTTCTGAAATGATGCAGCTTTATGAGGAGAGCGGTATCCTTGTTGACCACGCTCTGGCTGCTCAGTATGTACAGAACCCAGAGTTCTCAAAGGGCTTTGCGGAATATTATGACAGATTCAACTACTATCGTGAGAAATATGACGTTGACGCTATCCTCGAGGGCGGCATAACTGCTCAGAACATTGCTGACGCAAGAGCGGCAGGCACTGAGGAAGCTGTGGCTCTTATGAATCTGCTTATGGACGGCATCACATACACAATGAGAAGCTGTATCCAAATGGAGAAGATGATAAGACTTATCCACCCAAGAATGGAAGATATCCTTGTGAAGATAAACAATGGCCTTTCATGCCGTCAGATAATCAGTGAACACATCATGGACTGCAACAAGAGCCTTGACAAGGCGGTAAGAGCAAGAAACATCTCGCCGTCTAACAAGAAGATCCAGCACTGGATACTCCACAATCTGGAAGCTTATCTTGATAAGTGTACGAACGAGGGAAGAGATAACAAAAACCGCTGTACTGTTATTTTGCAGAACTCCTTCAACAATCTGCTCCATGGCGCAAACAACGTTACACAGCAGTCTATGAATGGTCTGAAATACGCTTTTGACTTCCTTGAGAATGCTTATGGCGCTGACAGCAATGTTATGAAGAAGTTTATCGAGGAGCTGAAAATAAATTGCCACACCACAAACTTCATCAAGAAGTACGGCTCAGAGCAGTTCTACAGACTTGCAGGTGAGCCTGTTCAGCAGCCTACCTACAACAATCTCTATGACCTTAATCTTACTGATTGCCTTTTAGAGCAGGAATAAGCATAGATACAAAATGAATATCACACGGGCGAACACTGTTCTCCTCTACAATGTTTTATTACAGAGTGGGGGTGACGGACGTTCGCCCGTTCTGGTTTTTGAATGGCTTTTGAGCTGAACGCATACATATTTGTTAATATAAAAAGCTTGTAATTTGCGAAAAAGTGTGATATAATAACTAAGAGTGTATAAACGAGAATCAGTGAGGTTTTTACTATGGGCAAGATTTATGATTTAGGCATAGACGTAGGTTCGACCACGGTCAAGACGGTAATTCTTGACGAGGGCGAGTTTATTTATAACAAATATGAAAGACACTTTTCAAAGGTCAGGGAAACGGTCGCTGAGCAGCTGCGTGCTATCAGAGAGCTTTATCCTGAGGACAAGTTCAGGATAGCCATAACAGGCTCGGCAGGTCTTGGCATCGCTGAGGCAAGCGGGATCTCTTTCGTGCAGGAGGTCTTTTCTGCTTTTATCGCTGTAAACAAGAAGTATCCAAAGGCTGACGTTGTGGTTGAGCTTGGCGGTGAGGACGCTAAGATAATCTTCCTCACAGGGGGCGTTGAACAGCGTATGAACGGCTCTTGCGCAGGTGGCACAGGTGCTTTTATCGACCAGATGGCAGGACTTTTGGGCGTTACCCCTGACGAGATGAACGACCTTGCTCTTAAGGCTGAAAAGACTTATCCTATCGCTTCAAGATGTGGTGTTTTCGCAAAGTCTGATATTCAGCCGCTTCTTAATCAGGGCGCGAGAAAAGAGGATATTGCCGCTTCTATCTTTCAGGCTGTTGTTGACCAGACAGTTTCGGGTCTGGCACAGGGCAGAAAGATCGGCGGTCAGGTGCTTTTCCTTGGCGGTCCGCTTACATATCTCAGTGCACTGAGAAAGGCATTCAGAACTACTTTGAACCTTGACGAGGAACACGCTATACTTCCTGAAAATTCTTCCTGCTATATGGCTTTCGGTGCGGCACTTCATGCTGACACTCTTGCTGAGGAAATGACTATAGACGAAGCTCTTGACAAGATAGTGAACGCAAAGGCTACTGACAATATCGTGGTAGGCAAGCCACTGTTTGCAAGCCGTGAGGAATATAATGCTTTCGTGGAAAGACACAAGAAGTCTGACCTTAAATATGAAGACATCAGAACTTACAGGGGCGACGCTTATCTTGGCATAGACGCAGGCTCGACAACCACAAAGCTTGTGCTTATCACACCTGACGGAAAGCTTCTTTATCAGCACTACTGCTCAAACAAGGGTCAGCCGCTGGATATAATCGCTTCAAAGCTTGAGGAGATCTACAGCCTTGCTACTCCTGAGCTTAACATAAAAGCTTCTGCGGTAACAGGCTACGGTGAGGATCTTATAAAGGCAGGTCTGGGCGTTGACTATGGTATAGTTGAAACTGTTGCGCACTATAAGGCGGCGGCTTATTTCTGCCCTGACGTTGATTTTATCATCGACATCGGCGGACAGGATATAAAGTGCTTCAAGATAAAAAACAACGCTATCGACAGCATTATGCTCAACGAGGCTTGTTCATCAGGCTGTGGCTCGTTTATTCAGACTTTTGCAGGTGCAATGGGATATGACATTGCAGAGTTTGCAAGGCTCGGTCTGTTTGCAAAAGCACCTGTGGAGCTTGGCTCAAGATGTACAGTGTTCATGAACTCATCTGTAAAGCAGGCGCAAAAGGACGGAGCTTCCGTTGAGGATATCTCTGCAGGACTTTCTTCGTCTATCATCAAGAACGCAGTTTACAAGGTAATAAGAGCCAAGTCTATTGACGAGCTTGGCAAGAATATAGTCGTTCAGGGCGGAACGTTCCTTAACGACGCTGTGCTCAGGTCATTTGAAATGGAGCTTGGCAGAAACGTTATAAGACCTGCCATTGCGGGACTTATGGGTGCGTTCGGCTGTGCGCTTTTCGCAAAAGAAAAATCTCAGGGCAGGGACGGCAAGTCAGGCGTTCTTACAAAGGCTCAGCTTGAAGAATTTGCTTACAATTCAAGAGCCGTTCAGTGCGGTGGCTGTGGTGCGCACTGTAACCTTACTATAATAAGATTTAATGACGGCAGAAGATTTACTTCGGGAAACCGCTGTGAAAAGGGTGCAGGCATAAAGATAACCGACAGAACGGAAAACATGATAGAGTATAAGTATAACAAGATACTCTCTTATGCTGACAACAAGCCTGCAAAGCCTATTGCAAAGGTAGGTCTGCCACTTGCGCTATCTTATTATGACCTTATGCCATTTTTCTCAACACTGCTCACAAGCCTTGGCTTTGAGGTGGTTCTGTCTGAGGAGTCAACGAGAGATACATATTACAAGGGTCAGCAAACTATTCCGTCTGATACGGTATGTTATCCTGCAAAGCTTTGTCACGGTCATATAGAGAGCCTCCTTGACAAGGGCGTGGACTTTATATTCTATCCTTGCATGAGCTACAATGCTGACGAGGGTCAGTCGGACAATCACTATAACTGTCCTGTTGTTGCTTATTATCCTGAGCTTCTAAAGGCTAACAATGACAAGCTGAATGATGATAATTTCATCATGCCTTATCTTGACATAAACATCAAAAAGCACGTTGCAAAGGCAATGGCAAGGGCGCTTTCAAAGTATAACATCACTGCAAAGCAGGTGCTTGGAGTGCTTAACAAGGCTTATTCTGAGCAGGTGAGATACCATAGGGATATCGAGGCTAAGGCGCAGGAGATAATCGCTGAGGCAAGGGCAAAGGGTCAGAAAATAATCGTTCTGGCAGGCAGACCTTACCACATCGACCCTGAGATAAACCACGGCATACACAAGCTTATCGCTTCTCTTGGCTTTGCTGTTATTACCGAGGACAGCGTAGCGATGAAAGTGGATACACCCGCACTTGACGTACTCAATCAGTGGACTTATCATTCAAGGCTTTACAGAGCGGCAGAGTATGTATGCGAAAATGATGATATGCAGCTCGTTCAGCTGGTATCCTTCGGCTGTGGTATCGACGCTGTTACAACAGACGAGGTGAGAGCTATACTTGAAGAAAAGGGCAAGCTTTACACTCAGCTAAAGATAGACGAGATAACGAATCTCGGTGCGGCTAAGATAAGACTCAGGTCTTTGGCGGCGGCACTGGAGGAAAAAGAAGCCAGCGCAAATGCTGAGAAGAAAATGGACAAGGAGGCAATGTAATGGCTGAAAAAGAGATAAAACACGCAGGCTCGGACAGAGTAAAAAGGTCTTATTTTGACAAGTCAAGACGTGAGGAATACACTATACTTATACCTGATATGCTTCCTATACACTTCAAGCTTATCATGGCGATATACAAAAAATACGGCTATAACATGGAGCTTTTGCAAAACTGCTCACGAAACGTTATAGACGAGGGACTTAAAAACACACATAATGACGCTTGCTATCCTGCGCTTCTTGTTATCGGACAGTTTATGGACGCTCTCAAAAGCGGCAAGTATGACCTTGAACACACGGCTCTGCTTATGTCGCAGACGGGCGGTGGCTGTCGTGCTTCAAACTATATCCACCTTATAAGAAAGGCGCTGTCAACGCAGTTCCCAGAAGTGCCTGTTCTGTCGCTGAATTTCAGCGGACTTGAAAAGGACGCTTCCATAGATATCACCCCTGCCATTGCAATGAAGCTTATTTATGCGGTACTTTACGGTGATATGCTCATGCTTTTGTACAATCAGTGCAAGCCTTACGAGATAGAGAAAAATTCTACGGACGAGCTTTTGGCAAGGTGGCAGCACAGGCTTGGAAAGCTGTTTGCTACCCCGAGCAGATATATGCACACAAAGAGCATTTACAATGCTATGCTCAAAGACTTTGCGGCGCTTCCAAGGACAAAGGAGAAGAAGCCTAAGGTAGGTATCGTGGGAGAGATATACGTTAAGTATTCACCTCTTGCGAACAATCACCTGAACGATTTTCTGCTGTCTGAGGGCTGTGAGCCTAACGTGCCTGGACTGTTGGACTTCGTGCTTTACTGTGCGTCGGACGCTATCAATGACGAGAAGCTTTATGACAAGAAAACCAGCCGCACTCTTATGTACGGCATTGGTTATGATGTGCTTTACAAGTTCCAGAAGCAGCAGATAAAGGTCATCAACGAGCAGGGCATTTTCCAGCCGCCTCATGATTTTGAACACCTTAGAAAGTGTGCTGACAAGTATATTAGTCAGGGCGTAAAAATGGGCGAGGGCTGGCTCATCACTGCTGAAATGGCGGCTCTTGCAGAAACAGGCACAAAGAACATAATCTGCACTCAGCCATTCGGCTGTCTGCCTAACCATATTGTGGCAAAAGGTATGTCAAGGACTATCAAGCAGGCTTATCCTGACGCAAACATAGTCGCTATCGACTATGACCCGGGTGCGACAAAGGTCAACCAGGAGAACCGTATCAAGCTTATGCTTGCTAATGCGGTCATGGATTAATAGAGAACAGAAAGATAAAACCCCCTTGGAGCTTGGCTCTGAGGGGGTTATTGTTTGTTCTTTTACACATAGTTAGGGGAGTTGGTTTGTTGCTTCGACGGGCGAACGCTGTTTGAACCTACACAAGTGGCGTATTTAAGCGGTTTGCGTGGCCGATATAATAATTCTAGTAGGCATATGACGTCTGTTCGGGTTCAACAAAGCTTAGGGATTTAAGCTTCTCTGTGACGTTGTCCACTTCGGCATTTGTTACTTCGAAAGAGACGTCGATAAAGTCAAGGTTAGTGTGGTCATCTTTTGAGGTATAAACATCTATTGCTACACCTACAGAATTTGGCGAAATCTCATGCGGCTTGAAGTGGTCGATATAGTCAGCAAAACTCTTTTTGCGGGTATCAAGTGCTTTATTGTATATATATATTATCTGCATGGCTTCGTCTTTTGAGAGTGTGTCGGAAAGATAGTGGAACGTTACGCCGTCGCTTGTTGAATTCATTACACACACACGGTTAGCGTCGCTGAGTCTTGATCCATTTATCTTGCCTGTGAAGCCGTCACAGAAGTATGCGAGAATGTTCACGCCGAATATGACAATCATATACACTGCGAAAATGCCTACCCATTTTACAAAGCGGATTATTGTAAGCTTGCTGTTTGATGATAGTATTCTCACAAGGAGATAGCCCAAGAGAAGTGCAGGAAGAAGTATCAGGTTGCTTGTGTCGGAGAGGACGTAAGTCGTTACAGTGACTACGGCTAGGATAAGTATAATTTCACGATAGGCACTGAATATGAATGGCTTGCCCGTGTCCTTGCCGTCACGCTTTTTGTAGAGGAAATACAAAAGTGTGATAAGCAGAGCTGAGAAAATTGTGCTTCCAATGAGAAGAAGCAGGACTTTTGTGGAGTAGCCAAATTCCATAAGCTTGGCGGAAATGGCGCTCCATGCAGGACAATAGGTAACGAAATTTTCAATATCGTATGGGTACTGAACTGTAAATGGACTAATTGTGGAATAGTATATGCAAGCAGGGAGAGCCGCTTCGCAGACTGTTATTATCACCGCTGTGTATATCATTTCTGCAAGCCTGCCACAGCATATCATACACAAAAGCACCGCAAGTATCACGAAAAGGCTCGTGGCAAGTTCTGTGAACATCAGCACTGCGGAATATCTTGCTACCATGTACAAGGTGATATCCGTTGTGAGGAATATGGCGATAAACTGAATGATGTTCCAGAATATAACCGGCAGGATATGCAGTTTCAGCAGGGTGAGAAGCTTTGAGAAGAAGCGTTCTTTTGCACTGGCTGGGAGAGAATACGCAAGGTCTGCGTGTGGCTTGCTGTAAAGCTCATGGAAAAGGGTAAAAACTGTAAATACTGCACACAACGCTATCGCCACAGAGCCTGCCTGGGCAAGACCATAGCCTGTGTAACTGTTCGTCACGCTCTCACTGTAGTAGGTGATGAACTTCCGCATGGACATCTGCATGATGAAGTTTATGAACAGCACAAGGTTTGTGATGATGAAAAGCAGTTTGTTTACTCTGAAGTCACGGCGTGAGGTCTTTATTATTCTATTCTTCACTGACAGCATATCCACGCACCTCCATTTCGTAAATGAAAATCTCTTCAAGTGTGAGAGGGACAAGCTCCAGAACGGCAGGGGAGAGAGCAGAAAGCTTTGCGGTGATATCCGCTTTTTCGCCCTTTGCCACCACGGTGGAAACTCTTCCGAGGTTTCTGAAACTGAGCACTTCGACGCCTGCGTTTTCTATAACAGTGTGGTCAAGCTCACCGTCAGGGAGGGCTATCTGCACCTTTTCAAAGCCCTCTCTTACATCATCGATATCCTTGGCGAAAATGACCTCGCCTTTGTGCAGGAGCATTGCTCTGTCGCAAAGCTCGCCTATTTCGGTAACGTTGTGGGAGGACACGATAAGGGTCGCACCACGGTCGAAAATATCGTCAACTATCATGGTGCGGATAAGTCTGCGCATGGCAGGGTCAAGGCCGTCAAAAGCCTCGTCAAGGAGGATATACTTTGTTCGGCTGGCAAGGGCGCAGGCTACTATCGCCTGCCTTTTCATGCCCTTTGAAAACTGAGACAGGGGCTTCTTCCGTGGCAGGTCAAGCTTTGTCACAAGCTCGTCAAAGACCTCTTCATCGAAGCGTGGGTAGGTGAGCTTAAAAAAGCCTTTAAGGTCGTTTACTGACAGCCTTGAAAACTGCACAGTTTCGTCGCTGACAAAAAAGATGTTTTCTTTCGCCTGCGGCTGGTCATAGACGGCTTTTCCGTCTATTGTGACGCTTCCGCTGTCGGGACGGTATATTCCGCTTATGACACGCAAAAGCGTGGATTTTCCTGCACCGTTTGAGCCTACAAAGCCGTATATGCAGCCCTCGGGGATATCCAGGGTGACGGCTTTCAGTGCCTCGTGATCTTCGTCTGCGTTTTTGAATGTAAGTGACAGGTCTTTTATCTCTATCATTCTTTGTCACTCCTTTCTTTCTGTTCCTCCGCCAGTTCTTCAAGGACGGAGGTAAGCGATCCAAGGCTTATGCCTGCCTGCATTGCGGCGGCGGCATGGAGCTTAAATTCTTCCAGCAATTTTTTCTCTATAGAGCCTTTCTGCTTTGCCACAAAGCAGCCTTTTCCTGCCACAGAATAGATTATCTCGTCATGCTCAAGTCTGCTGTAGGCTTTGGCGACTGTGTTTGGATTCAGACCCAGTTCCTTTGCCAACATTCTTGAGCTTGGCAGCTTATCGTTTTCTTTCAGCACGCCTTTTGATATAAGGCTTGAGAACTGGCTGCATATCTGTTCGTAAATAGGTGCTCTTCCTGTAAGATCAAGCGTTATCACCTTGAATACCTCCTTTCGATTTTGTTGTTTCGTTTCATTTGTTCTGCTGTACCAACTGTATTATCTGTTGTAGTACACTTAGAGTATACAACTATAAGTCTGATTTGTCAAGGAGCGTGGATATTTTTCAGTACTTATCACAATACTGCGTCGTTTTGATAGTTGGAAATGTACAAAAGTTCAGGCTTGAGGGAGGGAAATATTATTAAAATGTAAAAAATGTGTTTAAAGGGCTTTGGGGCTATTGACAGGGAAGAAAAATAGTGTTATACTTTAATACATAAAAGCTTAAAAGCATAAAATCTTTAAAGCGATAAATTTTATACAGGCGTGATAAGTACCTGCTTTTGGAAAGGAAGTAATCACAATGGCAAATCAGGCAAAGACGATAAATCAGAAAGGTGACCTTATGTCATATCGTCCTGATATAAAGCTTCTGGACGCAACTATCCGTGACGGAGGACTTGTAAATAATTTTGGATTTTCAGACGAGTTTGTAAAAGAACTCTATAAAACTAACATAAAATCAGGCGTTGAATACATGGAGTTCGGCTACAAGGCTTCTAAGGAGCTTTTTGACGTCAAGGGGTTCGGTAAGTGGAAGTTCTGCGATGAGGAGGATATCAGAGCTATCGTGGGCGAGAATGACAGTCCTCTGAAACTTTCTGTTATGGCTGACGTTGGCAGATGTGATTTCAAGAAAGATATCCTGCCAAAGAGTGAGAGCGTTATCGACATGATAAGGATCGCAACATATACTCATCAGATGCCTGGTGCACTGGAGATGATAAATTACTGCCACGACATGGGCTATGAAACTACTATCAACATCATGGCTGTTTCTGCAAGCCGTGAGGACGATATCGCACAGGCTCTTGACCTTGTGGCAAAAAGCCCTGTTGACGTTATCTATCTTGTTGACAGCTACGGCTCACTTTTCCCTGAGCAGGTGAGAAGACTTACTGCGCAGTATTGCGAGGTGGCTGAGGCTAGTGGCAAAAAGGTGGGCGTTCATATGCACAACAATCAGCAGCTCGCTTTTGCAAACACTATCGAGAGCATTTCTCACGGTGCAAGCTTTGCGGACGCTACAATGAGCGGAATGGGCAGAGGTGCAGGAAACTGCTTTATGGAGCAGATGCTCAGCTTCCTGAGAAATCCTAACTACAAGCTTACTCCTACACTGAAATTTGTTGAAAAGTACGTTGCTGAGGAGAGGGCAAAGGGTTCACAGTGGGGCTATGACGTGCCTTATATGCTCACAGGTGCGCTCAACCGCCACCCTCGTGCGGCTATTGCATTCCTGAAGGATAACAGAACAGATTACAACGAATTGTATATGGATCTTCTTAACGAGTTGTCATAAAATCATTCTTCATATAAACGGCGTTTCCATAGTGATGTGGGACGTCGTTTTTGTGTTGCATAATTTTTTATCATATGTTATAATTATTTTATGTTTTCATAAAACCTTTTGGCGGATATCTCGTCATTATAGGTGAAAGGACTTTCAATGAAGTTAGGCGTGCCTTGTGAGGTGTTGCTTAAATGTAAGGGGGCGGAAAAATGGAGGACAGCAGGATAATTGAGCTTTATGAAAGCAGAGATCAGCAGGCTATTTCACAATCGGATATGAAATACGGCGGATACTGTTATTCTGTGGGCTACAATATTCTTGGAGTCAGGGAGGACACGGAGGAGTGCGTGAACGAAACTTGGCTCAGGGCATGGAACTCCATCCCGCCACAGAAACCCAGAATGCTGTCGGCATTTTTCGGGCGGATAACAAGAAATATCGCATTTGACAGATATCGTGCGTCAAAGGCCGCAAAGCGTGGAAAAGGTGAGATAGCGGCGGTCTTGGAGGAGCTTGACGAGTGCATACCTGACAATGACACCACCGAGAGTCTTTGCGACGGCAGACATCTTGAAGGGCTTATAAACGAATTTCTTGGTGAGTTGCAGGAGAGAGACAGAAATATATTTCTCCAGCGATATTGGTTTGCAACGCCTATAAAAGAGATATCAAAAAAGTATGCTATGAACCTGAACACAGTTAAGGCGAGCCTTTTCAGAAGCAGAAATAAGTTAAAGGCTTTGCTTGAAAAGGAGGGAGTTCTTTTATGAAAACAACAGGAGAGGATATTTTCAAGGCTTTGGAAAATGCTGACGAGCATTACATTGAAGAATGCAGACAGAGCGGCAGCGGCATAAAGATAAAAACCATATGGACAAAGTGGGCGGCTGTGGCGGCTTGCGGTGTTATCGCTGCGGCGACGGGTGTTATGATGTTTGCAGGCAGGTCGGACAGAGATATAAAGGCAAAGGCTTCGGCTGACCAGCAGATGGCAGACGAGGAAGCAACAGTGTCATATAGAGTTCCTTGGGACGAATATGCAATGAATGCAAAATATGAGACGTTTGAATATAACGATGTGGAATATGTTTCAATGGGACATGTTGATAAGTCTTTTCTTGACAGCAAGCTCACCACCATGACTCTTGAAACGGAAAACTATGAGACAAACAAAAAGGAAACAACAAAAGCGGATATTTATTCAATAAAGGACTTGTCACCAAGCGTTTATCTGGCGGTGGTCTTTGATGACGGCTCTGTGGCGTGGTATGATGATTGGAAATACTCACCTGATTGCAAAACCGATATGACCCTTGATGACATAATAAATGACGTAAGTCTTGAAAAAACGGCTCGTGTGGACTATGCTTACAATGACGCAGGAATGGGCAGGCTCAGAAAGTATACTAATACCGACATCTCAAAGCTGCTTGACCTGTTAAAGGACGATAATGGTTCATACAATGCGGTCTATGAGGGAGACGCTTATGAGAGCGACCCTGATATTAATTTGTCGGTAACAAATGATGATGAATATTACATTGAGGGCGGAATAACAATAAGCTTCTATGTAGAAAGACTTGACGTCAACGGTACGGCTTATTTTACTGCTAACGGAGATCTGTATGTTCAGCTTTTTGCAGGAGATATATTAAAATTTGATATAGGCGGTGAAAAGGCAGAAAAGCTTGAAAACTGGCTCAATGAGAACTGCGAATATACTGACGAAAAGAAAAACGCTGAGGTCGCTGACGATGTTGACCCTAGTGAGAAAGCTGTGACTTCTGTTGCCAAGGACGATTCTGATATGGCTGACGAAGTTGATATTGGATATATCGACTATTTTGAGGACGTTGGGGACAATACCTTTACAACAAAGGACGGCAGGCTCACGGCGAAATACTCCTATGAGGTAAGCGGAGGCGAGTTCATAAGCCATATTACCTACACAAACAACTGGGACAAGGACATGGCGCTTGACTTCACGACTGACCAGTATATCACCACAGAGGACAGTAAGGGCAATTCCACGAGCTATGGCGAAAGCGGCGACAGAAACACCATGAACACTTTGCTCAAAGCCGGAGAGAGCTACACGTATGACAACAAGACGGATATTGGTGCCGACTATGTGAAAGGCACGGCAAAGATAACGCTTATCGCAAACACTGCAAGCGATAAAAACTGCAATGTAGTAAACTATGTGACGCTAAAAGATATAGAGATAGATTTTCAGTAATGAAATAGTTTAATGTGTAGGGGCGAACTGAGTTCGCTTGATGCAAAAGATAAAAGCCTGTCGTATCGGACTGATACGGCAGGCTTGATTTTATTTGTGCTTGTAGACCACACGCTCTTTTACGTCTATCTGCTTGTAGGATATTTTGAAGCCTATCCATGTGGCAAATGGATAGAGTAGTGGGAATATGGCGGTCATGATGAAAACAAATGGGGACATATCTTTCACGTCGGCAGAGTGGGCAGCCCAATCTATAAGAGGATAGAAGCAGGCGTCGAGAAGCTTATAGGCAGGCATGAAGTTGAACGAGCCGCTGATTTTTGATATCATCAGCAGTATCATTGTTATGTAGCATGGTATGCTTGCAATAAGACCAAGTGTGAAGCCATAGTTAGGGCAATCATTTTCACCGTGGAATGTGACCTTATTTCTGGCTTCCTCTCCCTGTTTCAAACCAAAGTCAGCCATAAGGCAGACCACTGTGAGAAGTCCTGTAAGACCGAAAATTATATTTGCCAATGCACCGAAAGGCTTTGCAACTGCGATAAAAAAGAGGAATACGAAAATTCCGAAGAACTCTGTTTCAACCCATTTCAGCAGTGCGGTGAGTATAGCTTTTTGTTTGTTGTATTTTTCCATTTTAATACTCCCGATAAAAATAGTATAAGATGATTATACCACGTTATCGTGATATTTTCAACTGTTATGCAGATTTTTCATCTGATAATCACAAAAGCTTCGGGCAGGATAATAACATAAAAAGGAGAGTGATAGCCATGAAAAAGCGTGACAAGAGCCGTTTTCCGCAGGCTTCAGACGGCACAAAGGTATACAAGCCCCATGACGTTATCTCGGCAGGTCAGGAATATGTTGTGACGGACAATTACACTGCGCCAAACGGCAGAGTATACAATCGTCA
>UMJO01016132.1_pt1 | contig 34308 bp, 45 predicted proteins | sample 1966081 | NCBI WGS metagenome assembly UMJO01 (sample SAMEA4836152, study PRJEB28245) | human gut metagenome | biome: gut microbiome; material: fecal sample | place: Denmark | collected 2008 | reverse complement strand
ATTTTAAAAATTTTTTAGTAATTTTTTCTATATACTTATATAAAAAAATAACCAATTATTTTTTGTAAATCAATTAATTGGTTATTTTTTATACTTATTTAATTTTTTATACTTACCTCTTTTATCGTTGAAACAGCTTCTTCTCCATGATATACTTGTATTTCATAAGTTCCGATTTTATTAACCTCTATTTCAGTCTCATTGCCAGTAAATTCTTCTTTTATTTGCCATTTTTCTTCACCTTTTATTCTGTATCTAACTTGCCATTTATTTATTGGTCCATTATAAGTAATATTATATATATCAATTCTTCCTTTTCCATCTGATAAATATTTTCCGTTAATATCAAAATCTACTGGTTCATTTGATAACGGTGTGTATTCTACATTGTATAATCCATCAGGTAATTGCTTTAAAGTATAGCATATTATTCCTTTATTTTTTATTCCTTCTGTACTTATAATGCTTCTTTTCTTTATATTAACAAAAAATTCTTGTTGCATATTTTTCAATCCTAAAAGACCTAATGTCTCGAAATCAAAATATCTATACCCTTCTTTTTCAATTATTCCTGAACCATTTTCTGATTGTGGTTTAAATACAATATTTACTTTATCTTGTACTGCCAATAGGTCTTTTCCTATATTTAAAATTTCATCTCCTGTGTATTCTATATTTCCTAATGTAACTTTTTCTCCTATTTTCCAATTGTTATACAATTCGTTAACATTTTCTTGCATTGTTTTCATTTCTGCTGTAAACTTTGTTAATTTTGATGAATTAATTGTAGATATTCCACTTGTAATCCCTACCGAAGCTAATATTATTAAGACTATTATAGTAACTGTTAATGCAATTAATGTTACTCCTTTTTCATTTTTTTTCATATGTATTCCTCCATTAATATTCACTCATTTTGTTAATATTTTTTAAGCAATTTATATTTGTATTAAATATTATTAAAATTCTTTAAACATTTTATATATTTTTTGTTTGGCTGGGGTAGTAGGATTCGAACCTACGAAATCGATGGGTCAGAGCCACCTGCCTTACCACTTGGCTATACCCCAATATACATTTAATACTATCATTATATTAGCACATTTATTATTTTTTGTCGAGCTTTTATAAAGATATTTCCTTCTTACTTATAGTTTATCAAACATATTAATTGTACTATGAAAAATTTTATTAATCTTCAATAATTAATTTATGTATTTTCTATTTTTAATTTAAAAACTATAAATTTACACTTATTCCAAAAAATCTACAAAAACTTAATATTATACTTGAATTTATTTTATTTTTAGTATAAGATATTGTTTATAATAATGAGATATACATAGGAGGATTAATAATGCCAAGAAAAACTAAAGAAACAGGTAAAATAAAAAATAATATTACAAAAAAAAGCACAGAAAAAAACTCAAAAAAAGCTTCTAACAGTAGTACAAAAAACAAAATATCTAATGTTTCTAAAACTAAAAATTCAATAAGCAAAAATGTTAAAAATAATTATAATAATTCTAAAAAAACAAGTACAAAAACTCAAAATATTAAAAAAATCAATTCATTATCAACTGATTCTTCTTTAACTAAAATTAAAGGTATCCAAAAAGTAAATCTAGAAAATACTATTTCTAAAAACACCAAAAGTAAAAAAACAAATATTATAGAATATTATGATTTACCTTATAGATATAACCAAACTGTTGTAAAAGTATTGGCACAAACTCCTAATAACTTATTTATTTATTGGGATATTTCTGATAAAGATAGAGATAACTATAAAAAGCAATACGGAGAAAATTTCTTTGAAAATACTAAACCTGTATTAGTTGTTCATAATGATACTTTAAATTACAGTTTTGAAGTTGATATAAATGATTTTGCAAATAGTTGGTATTTACATATAAATGATGCAAAATGCGATTATAGAATTGAATTAGGAAGGCGTCCTATTGCTAAATTAGAAAATAATGAAAATACTAATTACATATATATTTCTAGTTCAAATGAAATAGAATCTCCAAATGACCATGTCTTATTTAATAAAAATCAAAATATGGTTTATTTTAAAAATACTAAAACAGGGAATGTAACTAATAAAAATATAAATGCTAATATTTCATTTATGAGAAATATGGGAAAAATTTATAATATATATGATTTATATAAGGCAATTTACAAAGATGAAAATATTGAAGATATTTTTGATTTATCAAATCCTTCTTCTGGAAATCCATCATCTGGATTTTCTTCATCCCAATTCAAATAATTTGAGACACTTGAGAATGTACTCAAATGTCTCTTTTATTGTTCTATTGTATAAAATCTATAATAATAAAATATAAATAAGAATTAAAATAAATCTTATTGTAAAACGAAATGATATGTAATAGTTTAAGATTAAATTTTTAATACTGTCGTTTCTACTCTAATATTTAAGCAAAGGAGAAATAATTAAATGCAAGAAAAAAAAGGTTATGTCAGTTTTGTGCTTCATGCTCATCTTCCTTTTATTCATCATCCAGAAAGTGATGATTATTTAGAGGAATCTTGGTTATATGAAGCCATTTCTGAAACATATATACCATTATTAACAAATTTTCAAAAATTAGTAGATGAAGGAGTTAATTTTAGAATTACAATGTCTATGACACCACCTCTACTTTCTATGTTAGATAATAAATTATTACAAAAAAAATATATTAATTACTTAAAAAAATTAATAGAATTATCAGAAAAAGAAATTAAAAGGACTGCTGGTGATGAAAGATTAAATAAACTTTCTCATTATTACTTTGAAAGATATTCTAATGACTTACACCTATTTAAAGATGTTTATAATTGCAATTTAATAAATGCTTTTAAACATTTTCAAGATATTGGTGTTTTAGAAATAATCACTTGTGGTGCTACACACGGCTATTTTCCTATTTTATATGTAAATGAAAAAACTGTAAAAGCTCAAATTGCAGTTGGTGTACAAACATATGAAAAATATTTTGGTAGAAAACCAAGAGGTATTTGGCTTCCTGAATGTGGGTATGTACCTGAATCAGATAAATACCTAAAAGAATTTGGAATTGATTATATTATAACTGAATCTCATGGAATTTTATATGCTGACCCTACACCACTTTATGGAACTTTTGCACCTATCGTTTCACCTGAAGGCGTTATAGCTTTTGGTAGAGATATTGAATCTTCTAGGCAAGTATGGAGCTCAATAAATGGTTATCCTGGTGATTTCAATTATCGTGAATTTTACCGTGATATAGGTTATGAAGCTGATTATGATTATATAAAACCATATATTGCACATAATGGAGTTAGAGTTCATACAGGTATAAAATATTATAGAATTACTGGAAAAAGCGAATTTAAAGATTATTATAACTTGCAATGGGCCAAGGATTCTGCTGAAAGACAAGCTGGTCATTTCTTGGATTCTAGAAATTCTCAAATAGCTAATTTAGCTCAATATACTGAAAACCCACCTATTGTTTTATGTCCTTATGATGCTGAGCTATATGGTCATTGGTGGTATGAAGGTCCTTATTGGTTATATATTTTATTTAAGAAAATTTATTATGATGATTGTAATTTTGAATTAATAACACCTTCTGAATATATTGATAAATATCCAAACATGCAAGTTGCTTCTCCTTGTAGGTCAAGTTGGGGTGCAAATGGATATAGTGAGGTTTGGCTAAACCCTACGAATGACTATGCTCATAGACATTTACATGTAGCAGGTGATAGAATGTGTGAATTGGCTCAAACTTTCCCTAATAGTAAAGGGTTAAGAAAAAAAGCTCTTAACCAATGTGCAAGAGAATTATTACTTGCTCAAAGTAGTGATTGGCTATTTATTATTACAAATGGCACAATGGTTGATTATGCCAAAAAAAGAATAAAAGACCATATTGGTAGATTTACTAAATTATATAATCAAATTAAAAATGACGAAATCGATGAAGAATTTTTAGATGATATTTCTAAAAAAGATTGTGTATTTCCTGATATTGATTATATGATTTATTATTAATAAATTTAAAAAACGAGATGATTATTATTAATCAACTCGTTTTTTGTTATTAGCTATAAAATTTTATTTTTTCTTCTACTTTTTCGTTTTATAGTATCAGAAATAACTTTTTTCCATATAAAATATAGTCCTTACATATTATAAAACATCAAATCACAATTTATTTTTTTCATCATATTATAAGGTATAGATTTTATTTTTTGGTAGATACTAATTTTAATTAGAAAGGGGTAATTTTGAATATGAAATCTTTATGTATAAAAACAAACAATTCTAAATTGATAGAGTATCTACTAAATGAATTAAAATCTAGTAACTTAAAAGATATTTGTTTTTCTACAAATAAATTCAAACATTACCATAATATTATTATCCACTATTTAGGAAATAATCCTAATGAATTTTATTCTAAATTAAGTAATATATTATCTTTTTTAGTTATTGACGAGCTAGAAGATACTATTTTAGAAAAAATCATTCTCCAAAATTATTTTTATTTTGATTATAATGAAAGAAAAGAAATTTTAAATTATTACTATTCTATTCTAACTGATGATTATTATGAAAAATTCGAAAAGAAATTTTCAAGTTTATATAATAGTTTTTTAGAATATATATCTAAAAATAAACATATAGTTTTAACTGGATTCTTAAATTTTAGAATATCCGAATATTACCAAACTTTAAATGAAATTATTAGTGAAGCAGTGAATTTATATTTAGTAGAAAAAGAATACAAAGAATTTATATCTTTATTACGATTTTATATTAACTCTCAAACTGCTAACAGTAATATAATTCATTTAATTTGTAACTCAAATGAAAATATTTTAATGGATGAAAATAAAAATATAATAAATATATCTGATAAAATCTTTAATGCAAAATATTTAAGTGATATAAGTTTCTCTTCTAATGACTATATTTTAAATACCTTAATTAATTTATTACCCAAAAAAATATATATTCACTTAGTTGATAACTCAATTAATGAATTTATCACTACTTTACAATTAGTATTTGAAAATAGAGTTGAAATATGCACAGATTGTGATATTTGTAAGTTATATAAAAATAAAAATGTAATAAAAATAGCAAATCCTGATAATTAAAAATATCTATGGAATACTTAGCACTTTTATTTTTTGATATTCAAAATTCTATACAGCTTCAAAATAAACATTAAGTTTTTATATACAAAAAGAACTGTCCTATAATATATTAGTACAGTCCTTTTTTATATTTAAAATTTTGAAATATCTAATTATCTTAAAATATAATTTTGTAAATTCAATTATTAAAATCTAAAAAATTATTCAAACATAGTTTCTAATGAATTCATTGCCTCTTCAAGCCCTGGTAGTAAAGATACTATTACATCTTCATCAACTTTTACTTTCCATTTTCCATCTTGTTTTTCTAATTCTAATTCTCTTTTTTCTGTAACATTTTGTATTGAATCATTTTTTAATTCTTCTAATAAATATTGTTCTTGTTTTTCTTCATTAATTGCTTCTCCATTCATAGCTACTTTTACAACTTTTTTCATAAAGTTTGTCATTATTGTTTTAAAATCTTTATTTGTAATTTCTACCTCTACTTTTGCTACATTATTTTCTTTTGTTAAATTTACTATTTTCCATTCTAATTTATTAAAAAGTAATTGTTTTCCCTCTTTTTCTATTTCGGTATCATTTTCTTCATTTATATCATCTATTTTTTCTGAATTAGTCACATATTTTTTTACTGCTTGAAAATCTCCTGTTTTTAAAGAATTAAATAATCCATCAACAGTTTTTTCAGGTGAACTTGGTAATACTATAAAAGCCATAATCAAAGCTAATGCAATAACTAATAGTACAACTCCTCCTATTAGATATCCGGTTTTTGATTTACCTTTTTTCTTTTCTTCTTTATTTGCTTTAATATTTTTTTCTTTTTTGTTGTCTTTTGGGCTTGTTTCTTTTTTTGTTTCTGCTTTTATTGTTTCAGTAGATGCTTTTTTAAATTTAGGTTCATCTGCTGTTTTTGTTGCTTCTGTTTTTTCTTTAATTGAGGCTTTTTCTTGTTTATTTACCTCTTTGTTTTCTTTTTGGCTATTCTCTGTTTTGCCTTCTTTCTTTTCTACTTTTTCTTCTAATTTTTCATTTTTTTCTTGTTTTTCCATAAAAAAACCTCTTTTCATTTCATATTTTATTAAATTATACATTAAACGCTTTTAAAATACAACATTTTTTTATTTTTTTAAAATTTTTTATTCATATTACATTTATTACAATTATTAGAATTGATTATTTTTATTTAAAGCAATTATTCAATAATTCTTCTATATAAATGGATTTTTTACTTTTCCTGAAATATCAACAAAAAACCATAAAGCTAATATTAAAAGTACTCCGTAAAGTATCATTAGTCCCCAATATGCAACTTTTAATGATATTCCCGTAAAATAACATACCCATTTTATTAATCTAAAATTAATAAGATTATTTCCTTTTTTGAAACTATTATTTTTAGCATTTATAAATATTTCAGAAGGTATAACATATATTTGTGCTAATTTATATATAGTTTCTGTATCAGGATATTCTAAACCTAGTTCCCACTTTTTTATTTCTTTTTCGTTTACTATTTTCCCTAAACTACTTAATTCTTGCATCAAATGTATATAAGTCCAATTTTTATCTTCTCTTAGCTTAGTTAATAATTCTTCAATGGTTAATTCTTTTAAATTAACTTTTTTGTTTTCAACATTATTTTCTGCATTTTTATTTTGCGTTTTTTCTTCTTTTCTTTTTACGAAAATACTCATTAATATTAATTCCTTTTTTATATTTTATATTCAGATTATATCAATATAAAAAAAGCATTGCAATACATTTATTACAATACTTTTAATAATTAGTTACTATATTATAACATTTCAAATTAACCAGTAGAAACAGTTTATAATTATACTGATTGATTAATCCCCGTTGCTACAATTTTAGTCATATTTTCTATTAACTCATCTATTTCTTTGGGTGTCACAATTAAATTATATTCCTTAGGAATTAAAGCTTCTTTTATTTCCTCATAATTATCCTCTTCTTTTAGTCTATTTAAGTAATCATTAGACTTTGCTTCATCTTGAAGTTTTTCAATAAATAAATCCAAACTATCATTTACCAATACTGCTGTTTCAACTACTGTTGGTATTCCTATTGCTATAACTGGTATTCCTAAACTATTTTTACTTATTTCACGCCTTGTATTACCAACACCTGCACCTGGGACTATTCCTGTATCAGATATTTGAACGGTACTACTTATTCTTTCAATGCTTCTAGAAGCTAAGGCATCTATTACTATCAATAATTTAGGATTAATATTATCTACTATACCTTTTAATATTTCAACAGTTTCTATTCCTGTTGTTCCTAATACCCCTGGTGATATTGCACTAACCATTCTTGTTCCCTCTTCTACATATTGTGGTAAATAATTTATTATATGTCTTGTAACTTCAATATCATTAATTACTTTTGGGCCTAAACTATCAGGAGTAACATATATATTTCCTAATCCAACTACTAAAATTTCTCCTTTCTTATCTATATGTTTATCTATAATTTTTCCTAGTTCTTTTGAAACAACCGTTGATGCCTTTTCTAATTCTTCCTCTTGTGCTATTTTTAATCCTTTTATATCAACTGTAACATATGTGCCTATTGGTTTTCCTATTGCTTTTTCGCCTTCCTCATTTGTTATTCTTACTCTTTCTACTTTTAAATTTTCATCTATTTCTTCTTGTTCACTTTCAACTCCATTAATTTGTCCTTCTACATTATTTGCTTTTTGATATATGTCTCTTCTTTCTGATGCTAAGTCTGTTCTAAAATTATACATTACTAATACCTCCATTGGTATTAGTTTTCTTTTTATTGAATTTTTTATTCACAAATTTATAATATTTTAATTTACTATATTCTTTATCTTTAAACTAGGTTTTTATTTCAATTTATTAATAATCTTTGTTTCTTCTATTAATAAATCAAAATCTGATATAAATTTTTTATCTTGCACTATTTTATATTTTTCATATTCGTTTTCAGCTTTTTCATCTGCTTCTTTTTTAGTAATTTTTCCTTTGCCTTCCAAAATATCGTAATGTCTTATCGATAAAATTGTATCAACTTCTTTTTTCCAGTCTTTCATGTACATAGGTATATTCCTTTCAGCATTGTCCTCAGCTATGTCAAGAAATATATTTACAATATTATTTAAGTTCTTAAGTTCCATTTCAGATAAATAATTTTTAGCTACTGTCACATCTGACTTTAATATTTTTCCATTTGGAGCTTCTTTCCAAGAAGTTAATCCCATATTTTCTTTGTTACTATCTACTCGATTATATATTATCTCTGCAGCAGTATTTTTAGTTATAGCAAAATGAAACTTATTTTGTATAGTAGCATAAAATTCTCTTGCTAAATCACTTGTTTTATCATAATCTAAACTACATTCTGCAAAAATATCTGTTATTTTTTGATAAAACATTCTCTCACTTGTTCTAATTAATTTAATCTTTTCTAATAATCTTTTAAAATATTCTTGATCAGATTTTTTTCCCTTTAAAAATCTTTCTTCATTTAAACAAAAACCTTGTATCATATAATCTTTTAATATTTTATTTGCCCATGTTCTAAATTTTATAGCTGGTTTCGAATTTACTCTAAATCCAATTGAAATTATCATATCTAAATTATAATAACTTTTTAAATATTGTTGTTTCCCATTATTCCCCATATGTGCAATTTTTGCACATGTGCTATCTTCTTCTAATTCTTTATCTCTATAAATATTATTTATATGTCGTGTTATGCCTGTTCTATCAATTTTAAATAATTTAGATAAAGAATCTATATTTAACCAAACATTTTCACCTTGTAAAATAACCTCAACTTTAATATTATCTTCTTCATCTGTATAAAATAATATATTATTTTCATTTCCTATAAGTTTATTATCCATTTTATATCATCTCCACTTTTTCATTTTTAGAACTTTTGTTTGATTATAATATGCATATCTATTTTTGTCAATATCTATTAATTTTAAGTTTCGGCATTTTTTATAAAATAGTTTATATAACTATATTTGCCGTTTCAGTTGTTAAACATTTCTAATTGTGCAATATTTTTATCTATTTATAAAATAACATAACTTATAAAATTAAAAAAACAAAATTTAAACTATTAATAATCTTTGTTTCTTTTAACAAAAAAGTAAATTATAGTTTATACCTCACTAATTATATTTTCTTTATAATCAATAGAGCTTTTTTAACTATAATTTACTTTTTAACTTAATTATTTTTACCAAATTATTCAAGATATTTCACTAAAAACTTTCCTGTATAACTTTTTTCATTTTTACAAATTTGTTCCGGAGTTCCTACTGCTATTATTTCTCCACCATTTTCTCCGCCTTCTGGTCCTAAGTCTATTATGTGGTCACAAGTTTTTATTAGGTCTAAATTATGTTCTATAACAATAATTGTATTTCCTGTATCAACTAGTCTTTGTAATATTTCTACTAATTTATGCACATCTGCTATATGCAGTCCAGTAGTTGGTTCATCTAATATATATAAAGTTTTTCCTGTTGCTCTTTTTGATAATTCTGTTGCGAGTTTAACTCTTTGTGCTTCTCCTCCTGATAAAGTTGTTGATGGTTGACCTAGTTTTATATAACTTAGTCCTACATCATATAAAGTTTGAAGCTTTTGCTTTATTTTCGGTATTTTATCAAAGAATTCTAACGCCTCTTCTACTGTCATATCTAATACATCTGCTATTGTTTTTCCTTTATATTTTACCTCTAATGTTTCTCTATTATACCTTTTCCCTTTACATACCTCGCATGGTACATAAATGTCTGGTAAAAAGTGCATTTCTATTTTATGAACACCATCACCATTACAACTTTCACATCTTCCTCCTGCTACATTAAAGCTAAATCTTCCTTTTTGATATCCTCTTAATTTTGCTTCTTCTGTTGCTGCAAATATATCTCTTATTAAATCAAAAACTCCTGTATATGTTGCTGGATTTGAACGAGGTGTTCTTCCTATTGGTGATTGGTCTATATTTATTATTTTATCTATTTGATTTATTCCTTTTATTCCTTTACATTTTCCCGGTTTTTCATTAGAACCATTTAATTCTTTTGCAATTGATTTATATAAAACCTCATTTACTAATGTTGATTTTCCTGAGCCTGATACTCCTGTGACACAATTAAATACTCCTAGTGGAAATTTTACGCTTATATTTTTCAAGTTATTTTCTGTTGCACCTTGTATTTCAATTACTTTTGATTTTAATGTTTTTCTTCTTTTTTTAGGTACTGGTATTTTTAATCTTCCACTTAAATATTTTCCAGTTATAGATTTCTCTACATTTTTTATTTCTTCTGCTGTTCCTTGGGCCATAACTTGTCCACCATGTGTACCTGCTCCTGGACCTATATCAATTACTTGGTCTGCTGCATACATAGTATCTTCATCATGTTCTACTACTATCAATGTATTTCCCAAATCTCTCAATTTTTTTAGCGTTGCTAACAATCTATCATTATCTCTTTGATGTAGCCCAATACTTGGTTCATCTAGAATATATAATACTCCTGTTAATCCTGAACCTATTTGTGTTGCTAATCTAATTCTTTGTGCTTCTCCTCCTGATAAAGTTCCTGCACTTCTTGATAGAGTTAAATATTCTAAGCCTACATCTATTAAAAATTGTAATCTTTGATGAATTTCCTTTAATATTAAATCTGAAATCATTTTTTCTGTTTTATTTAAATTTAAATTATCTAAATAATTTTTAATTTTTCCTATTGACATTTCTGTTAATTCATTAATATTTTTATCACCTATTTTTATTGATAAAATCTCTGGTTTTAATCTTGCTCCATTACATTCATTACAATGTGAATTACTCATATACATTTCATAAAAATCTCTCATACCTTGTGATTTTGTTTCATTATGTCGTCTGTCTAATGTTGGTATTACTCCTTCAAATGGAGCCTTAAATTTTCTTGTTCCTGCTGGTGATTGATATTCAAAGTCTATTTCTTCATTTCCTGTACCATATAATATTTTTTCTAAAAATTCTCTTGGCAAATCTTTTATTTTTTTATTTTTTATTTCTACACCATAATGTCTTCCTATACTTTCAAAATACATTTTGGCCATAGTATCTCCTTTTTTCATTGTACTAGAACCAAATGCTTTTACTCCATCATATAAGGTTTTATTTTTATCTGGAATTATTAAATCTTCGTCCATTTTCATTAAATATCCTATACCTGTACATTTAGGACAAGCTCCCATAGGATTATTAAAAGAAAACATTCTTGGTGTTAGTTCTGGAAAACTAAATCCACAGTCAGGACAAGCATAATTACAACTATATAATTTTTCTTTATCCCCTACTATATCTATTGTTACTAAATTATCTGCGTGTTTTAAAGCAATTTCAACAGATTCTGTTAATCTACTAACTATATCTTCTTTTATTACTAATCTATCTACTATTAAATCAATATTATGTTTCTTTTTTCTATCAAGTTCTATATCATCTGATAATTCATATATTTCTCCATCTATTCTTACTCTGACAAATCCATCTTTTTGAAATTCTTCTAATTGCTTAGTATATTCACCTTTTCTACCTCTAACAACTGGTGCTAAAACTTGTATTCTTGTTCCTTCTTCTAATTCCATAATATTGTCTACAATTTGGTCTATTGTTTGTTTTTCTATCCTTTTTCCACATTTTGGACAATATGGTACTCCAATTCTGGCATATAAAAGACGGATATAATCATATATTTCTGTTACTGTTCCTACTGTTGAACGAGGATTTTTAGATGTCGTTTTTTGGTCAATTGAAATTGCAGGTGACAAACCTTCTATACTTTCTACATCTGGTTTTTCCATTAGCCCTAAAAATTGTCTTGCATATGATGATAAACTTTCTACATATCTTCTTTGACCTTCTGCATATAATGTGTCAAAAGCTAGTGAAGATTTTCCTGAACCTGATAGACCTGTTATTACAACTAATTTATCTCTTGGTATTTCTAAATTTATATTTTTTAAGTTATGTTCTTTTGCTCCTTTTATAACAATTTTGTCATTCATAGAAATCCCTCCATTTTTATGTTCTTTATATAAAATTTAAAACTTTATTTTAATATATACAATTTGTACATAAATAATTAAATGCGAGTTGATATTTATCTTTTTTAGTAAGTAAATTAATCAACTCGCTTTTGTTTTTTGTTGCTTATTTATTATCTTCTAATCTTTTTTCGTTTTCTAATATAGTCATTATTATTTGCACTGTTTTTTCTAAATCATTATTTACTAATACATAATCATATATATTGATTCTTGATTCTTCATAATCAAATCTATTTAATCTTAAAATTATTTCTTCTGGCTTTGGCTTATCAATTCTATTTTCTAATCTATGACGCAATTCTTCTTTTGGAACTCTTAAAAAGATTGTAACTACCTTTGTGTCTTGTCCTAAAAGCTCTTTTAAATGTTCTGTTCCATTTACATCAATATCTTTAACTATTATCTTTCCACTTGCTATTTTTTCATTTAATAATTTTCTTGAAGTTCCATAATAATTGTTATGATGCACATCATATTCATAAAATTCTTTATTTTCTATCATTTCTTCAAATTCTTCTTTTGTTACAAAATGATATGTTCCTCCTTCTACATCACCTTCACGCATTGGTCTAGATGTGTATGATGGAAGAGATTCCACATTTTCCATTCTTTTTATTAGCTCTTTTTTTATTGTATCTTTCCCTGCTCCTGCAACTCCTGATAATATTACTAACATTCTATTTACTCCTTTTGCTATTTTCCTTTTTATTTTGTAACTTTTAACTTTATTCTTTGTTTTAGCTTTGTTCTTCTTATAATTTAGTTTTATTTTTTATTTAGATTATATTAATTTTGTTCTTCGCTTTTTTCTGTACTTGTTTCTATATCTTCCTCTTCTACTACTTCATTTTCTCTCTCAATTTCAACTTTTCCTTCTGCTATTTCATTAGCTGCTAAAGTAACTGGTGATTCTTCTTTTACTTTTGTCATAGGTTCATCTCCTGCTGCTATTTGTCTTGCTCTCCTAGATGTAGCTATAACTAATTCATATCTATTGTTTGCTTTTGTAAGTAATTCTGTAACACTTGGTTTTACTATCATAATTTAATTCCTCCTAAATTTTATTATCATCTTGTGATATATTTTTATCAATTCTTCCACCAACAGTTTCTGGTTGAACTGCTGATAAGATAATGTGACCTGAATCCATTATCAAAACAGCTCTTGTTCTTCTTCCATAAGTAGCATCTACTGCTGTTTTATTATCTTTTGCTTCTTGTACTAATCTTTTTATTGGTGCTGATTCTGGGCTAACTATTGCAACTATTCTTTCAGCTGAAACAATATTTCCAAATCCTATATTTACTAATTGCATATAATTCAATCCTTCCTATTCTATATTTTGAATTTGTTCCCTAATGTCCTCTAAACCGTGTTTTTATTTCTATTACTGCATTTGTTATTTCTAAATTGTTTGCTTTTGAACCTATTGTATTTGTTTCTCTATTCATTTCTTGAATTAGAAAGTCTAATTTTTTTCCTATTGCTTCATTACTATTTAATATTTGCTTAAATTGAGCTATATGACTATCTAATCTTGTAACCTCTTCTTGAATTGAACATTTATCTGCATATATAACTGTTTCTTGGGCTAATCGATTTTTATCAATATCTTGATCTGTTAACAATTCTTTTATTCTACCTTCTAATTTTACTACATATTCTTGAATAAGTCCAGTAGAAAGTTCAGATATTTCTTTTACCTTTTCATTTATTATATCTAATCTGTTTATTAAATCTGTTTCTATCTTATTTCCTTCTGCTCCCCTCATTGCTATTAAATTATCAACTGCATTTGTTATTACTTTTTCTAGTTCTTTTTCAATTATGTCATCTTCTTGTGTGTTTTGTATATTTAGAACTTCTGGTAATTTAGCTATTTCCATTACATTTATATCTGAAATAAGATTTTCACTTTCTGCCAAATCTTTTAATTCTTTTATATACATTTTAGCAATTTCTGTATTTATTTTTATATTTTTTCCTTCTGTTGAGTTATTTATAAAATTTACATATACATCAAATTTTCCTCTTTTTACTTTTGAAGCTATTATTTTTTTCATTTTTTCTTCTAAATAACTTAGAGTTCTAGGTAATTTCATTGATATATCTAAATATCTGTGATTTACACTTTTTATTTCAACTTGATATTCTCTACAATCTATTATTAAAGATTCCTTTCCATATCCTGTCATGCTTTTAATCATTTTCTTCTACCTCTTTTTTTGGTTTTCTTCCTCTTTTACTTTTTGGCTTTTGAACTTGGTTCTTTTCTTCATTTTTGCTTTCTTCTTGTTTTTTATTTTCATCTTTTTTTATAACTTTTTCTGTTTCTTCTATTTCTTTTTTTGATGCTTTACTTTTATTTTTTGTACCTTTGCTCTTTGTAGATGTCTTGTTTATTTCTTCTTTATCCTCTTTATCAGTTGTCTTTTTAGTTTTCTTAGCTATTTTATTTTCTTGTATTTCTTCTATTTGTTCTGCTTTTTCCTTAGCTTTTATTTTAACATCTTTTTCAGCTTTCTTAGTAGTAGTTTTTCTTTTTGTTTTAGGTTCTTTTTGATTTTTTGGATTTGTTTCTTCTTTTTCTAATTTATCTTTTTTTAATTCTTTTTTATCCTTTTTTATATTATTAGCTTCTTTTTTAGATGTTTTTTCTTTATTCTTTGCATTCTTTTTGCTTTCTATTACTTTACTTTCTGTTATATCTTCTATTTCATTATCATCATCTGTTATATTCCTTTTTTTTGCCTCTTTAACTGTTGGTTCATCTTTCTTTACTATGTCTGAAACATCGCTAAAACTAAGTAAATATTTTCTTCTTGACTTAGTATATATTATAATTGTTTTTAATACATAATAAATTGCAAAAACATATGATGAAGTTAGTAAATATAATCTAAAATCATAATTTAATACTTTTGTAACATGATTTATAAATAAGCTATGCATTGATAATACTAATAATTCTATACCAGTTATTGCTAATGTTCCATTGTCTTTTTTATATGCAATCTCTATTATAACTATTCCAGTAACTAATAACACAGTAGCACATATTTTTACAATATCTAACAACATATTTTCTTGTAAATTCGTATATAAAATATTTAATGTTATAAAATATACCATAATAAAAATTGCTACTATCAAATTTTTTAGTATCTTTTTTAATATGCCTTGTGAAATTTCTTTTGGCATTTTCTTATTTTTTTCTTCTATTTTTATCATTGCATTAGTACTTTCCTTATTAATTTTTTTATTCTTTTCTTTTAGCATTTCTTCCTCCTAAATTTCTAGTTCATACATTAATATACTAATCATATTTAAAGCTACTGTTTCCGTTCTAAGAATTCTTTTTCCGAGAGTTATTACCTTAGCACCATTTTCTTGAATTTCTTTTACCTCATCTTCTTCTAGTCCTCCTTCTGGACCAATTACAATGGCTATTTTCTTCTTGTCTTTTTCTAATTTTTTTAATTTATCTATTTCAAATTTTAAATAATTATTTTCTTCTTTTTCATATGCTACTAATATTGCATCATATTCCTCAATTCTATCTACAATTTCTTTTATTTTAATAACTTGTCCTATTTTAGGAATAATTCCTCTACCACATTGCTTTGATGCTACCTCAGAAATTTTTTGCCATCTTTCTACTTTTTTTATTTTATCTTTATCTTTTAACTTTACAACACATCTTTTCATATCCACTGGAATTATTTTATTTACTCCCAATTCAACTGATTTTTGTATTATCAGTTCCATTTTATCTGCTTTTGGCAAACCTTGAAAAATTGTTATTTCTACATTTGACTCCGAATCATTTTGTTTTTCTGAAATAATTTTACAAGTTACATAATCGCTTGTAAGTTCTTCAATCTCACATTTATAATCTTTCATTTCATCTGTATTGCAAATATCTATTTTATCTTCAATTTTTGCTCTTAATACATTTTTTATATGATTTACATCTTTACCTTTTATTTTTATTTTATCATTTTCAATTTCATTTGATGTCACAAAAAATTTAGGCATATCCTACCTCCTAATTTTTTTGTAAATTATATCATAAAATTGAATGAAATTCTACAATTTAAATTCATTTTCATAATTTATATAACTATTTTTTTACTGAATTTGCTTTTTAGTAATATTACATATTAATTCAACACTTAAATTAACTTTTATATATTCTATAATTTAATATAATTTTTACTAATTTTCATCTATATTATCCATCAGTTCTTTTGTTTCTTTCCAATTTAAAACTTTCAAACATTCATAATCTTTGGATAATTTTTTTGCTATTATTTTTGTATCATCGTTAGATTCTAAATCTGCTACTATGACATTTTTTAGTTCTTCTTCTCTACCATATAATATTTTAAATAAAATTGAACGCAAAAATCCTTCAATCTTATTTTCTTGATTTTTTACTGCAATTATAACATATATTCCATCTGATTTTAATTTTGTATATGTACATATATATATAATATTTTTTACAAGCTCAAATAACCCATAAAAGGCTAATGTCCAGAACATTGTACTGAATATAAATTCTAGCATTTTAATTCCTCCTATGAGTTATTATATGTTTTTTCATGTTTTTTGTGATTTTAAATTCTGTTTCCCAAACAGTTTTTTATTCTTATTACTTTATGTATTATTTACTTTTTATAATCAATTAATTTAACAATTTTATCTGCAAAAAAAGAGTTAAATATAAAATTCAACTCTTTTTCCAATCAATTATATTAATTGTAATATAGCAACCTCTGCTCCGTCTCCTCTTCTTGGACCAGCTTTAACTATTCTTGTATAACCTCCAACATTTTTACCTGCGTATTTTGGAGCTATTTCATTAAATAGTTTATCTAATAAATCTACATTATTACCATTGCTATCTTTTACTTTGTTTATTTTTTTCATCATTTTTCTTCTTGCATTTAATCTTGATGGCATGTCTTTTTGTCTTTTTTCTACTTTTTCTTCTTTTACAACTTTTAAGTATTCTTTTCCGTTTTTGCTTTTAACTAGTTCTGTTACTTTATTTCCATTATCATCTAGTTTAGCTTTAACTACTTTAACATCTACCATTTCAAAATTATCTTTTTCTTTTATTGCAAGTGATATTATGCTATCAGCAATTGATTTTACTTCTTTTGCTCTTGCTAATGTTGTTTCAACTTTACCATGCATAATTAAGTCTGTTGTTAAAGTTCTTAACATTGCCATTCTAACATCTGTTTTTCTACCTAATTTTCTATTTGTAGCCACTTTTTTCACCTTCCCTTATTTATATATTCCTATTCATCATCTTTAGCAAAGTCTAATCCTAATGCATGTAATTTTGCAGTTACTTCATCAAAAGATTTCTTTCCTAAATTTCTTACCTTCATCATATCTGCTTCTGTTTTATTTGTTAAATCTTCAACTGTTGCAATTCCTGCTCTCTTTAAACAGTTAAATGATCTTACAGATAATTCAAGTTCTTCGATTGACATTTCTAAGACTTTTTCTTTCTTAGATTCTTCTTTTTCAACCATTACTTGTGTATTTTTAGCTGCTTCTGATAAGTCAATAAATAATTCTAAATGACCTGTCATTACTTTTGCTGCTAAGCTTAATGCTTCATGAGCTTTAAGACTTCCATCTGTCCAAACTTCTATTACTAATTTATCATAATCTACCATTTGTCCAACTCTAGTGTTTTCTACTTGATAATTTACTTTTTTTACTGGTGTATAGATAGAATCAATTGGAAGAACAGATATATCTTGATTTGGTTTTTTATTTTTATCAGATGAGTTATATCCTCTACCTCTATCAGCAGTCATTTCCATTTGTAGGTTTCCACCTTCTGAAACAGTTGCTATATGTAAATCTGGATTTAATACCTCTACTGTTCCATCTGTTATTATATCTCCTGCTAATACTTCACCTTCACCTTTATGGTCTATTCTTAAAACTTTTTCTTCATTTCCATCAAATTTTAGTCTAACATTTTTTAAGTTTACTATTATTTCTGGTACATCTTCTACAACATTAGCAACTGTTGAGAATTCATGTAATACGCCATCAATTTTAACACTTGTTATTGCACATCCTGGAAGTGATGAAAGTAGTATTCTTCTTAGAGAATTCCCTATTGTAACTCCATAACCTCTTTCTAATGGTTCACATACAAATTTTGCATAATTGTTATTATCATCAACCTCTAGACATTCAATATTTGGCTTTTCAAATTCTATCATTTTTACCTCCTAATATTAGAGAATACATCTCAAACTTTTTAAAAAACTTCATAGGTTTCTTTAGTAAATTTCTTAAAGTTTTGACTAAACTTTTATTATCTACTATTATTATTTTGAGTAAAGCTCTACTATTAAATGTTCCTCGATTGGAAGATCTATATCTTCTCTAGAAGCTAATCTGATTACTTTACCACTCATTTTTTCGCTGTCTTTTTCTAACCAAGCTGGAATTGGTCTTTTGCTAGATTCTTCAACATTTACTTTAATAGTACTGTTATCTTTTTTGCTTTCTTTTACAGATATAACATCTCCTGGTTTTACTAAGTAAGATGGTATATCAACTCTTTTTCCATTAACTTCAAATTGAGCATGGTTTACAAATTGTCTTGCTTGTGCTCTTGATGTACCAAATCCTAATCTATATACAACATTATCTAATCTGCTTTCTAATATTTGTAATAGATTTTCACCTGTTACACCTTTTTTGTTTGAAGCCATTTCAAAATATTTTCTAAATTGTTTTTCTCCAACTCCATAATATGCTTTAGTTTTTTGTTTTTCTCTTAATTGAGTTCCGTATTCAGAAAGTTTTGCTCTTTTTTGTCCATGTTGTCCTGGTGCGTAATTTCTTCTTGAAATACTACATTTATCAGAATAACATCTTTCACCTTTTAAGAACAATTTTTGTCCTTCTCTACGGCATCTACGACATTGTTCATCTTTATATCTTGCCATTTTATTTCTCCTTTCTTTTCTAATGACAAAGGATAATTTTTTCTATTCTAAACTAATAGAATTTTTTCCTTGTTACTTGGATATTTTTAAAATTTCTTTGACATAATGATACTATATATCTTTTTATATGTCATTTTATATAAATTCTAATTAAACTCTTCTTCTTTTTGGTGGTCTACAACCATTGTGTGGTATTGGTGTTACATCTTTGATTGCACTTATTTCTAATCCTGCTGTTTGTAATGCTCTAATTGCTGCTTCTCTACCAGCTCCAGGACCTTTAACAAATACTTCTACTGATTTTAAACCATGTTCCATTGCTGTTTTTGCTGCTGTTTCAGCAACTTGACCAGCTGCAAATGGTGTACTTTTTCTAGAACCTTTGAATCCTAATTCTCCAGCACTTCCCCAAGATATTGCATTACCTTGTACATCTGTTATTGTTACTATTGTATTATTGAAACTAGAATGGATATGTGCTTGACCTTTTTCTATATTTTTTCTATTTCTTCTTGCAACTGTTTTTCTAGTAGTATTTTTATTAGCCATTATCTATTTCCCTCCTTATAAGCATTAGATATTTTCTATATAAGATTTCTTTTAATTATTTTTTGCTTTTACTAACTAATTTTCTAGGACCTTTTCTTGTTCTAGCATTAGTTTTTGTTCTTTGACCTCTAACTGGAAGACCTTTTCTGTGTCTTAGTCCTCTATAGCATCCTATTTCTGTTAATCTCTTGATGTTTAATGCTACTTCTCTTCTTAAATCACCTTCAACTGTATATGATTCGTCAATAACTTTTCTTATGCTATTAACTTCATCATCTGTTAAGTCTTTTATTCTTGTATCTGGGTTTATTCCAGCTTTTTCTAAGATTTTTCTAGAACTTGTTACACCTATTCCATAAATATATGTAAGTCCTATTTCTACTCTTTTTTCTTTAGGTAAATCTACTCCTGCTATACGAGCCATATTTTTTTGCACCTCCAAAATTTTTTATTTTGTTGTTTGTCCAATTTTGTCTTAAAGGTGAAATGCACTAGCGTTTACTCTAGTCTTTAAGCTTTTAAAGGACATATATATAAACACAAATTTGATATGTAAACCTTCTTGGGTTTCACAGCCGCTACCTAATTTGTGTTATTAACTTATTTAAGGATTAACCTTGTCTTTGTTTGTGTTTAGGGTTTTCACAAATAACTCTAATTACACCTTTTCTTTTTATTATCTTACATTTATCGCATATTTTTTTAACTGATGGTCTTACTTTCATTTTTGCACCTCCCTTAAATTTTACATGGATTATTTTTTCCAATGAATAGATATATTTTTGGGTTAATTTTTAACTTTTACTAATATTTAATTTATATAAACCTAGTTAAATATTTATTTCTTTTGTATTCTTATATTATTTTGCTCTCCAAGTGATTCTGCCTCTATTTAAGTCATATGGTGAAAGTTCAACTTTTACCTTATCACCTGGTAAAATTTTTATATAATTCATTCTTAATTTACCTGAAATATGAGCTAATATTTGATGTCCATTTTCAAGTTCTACTTTAAAGTTAGTATTTGGTAGTGATTCTACAACTACTCCTTCAACCTCAATAACATCTTCTTTTGCCAAATTTTCCCCCTCCTTAAAGAGCAAATTTTTTATATTTTTTTACAAAATTATCCTATTATGGATAATAACTACTTAAGTATACAACATTATTAAAGAATTGTCAATATTTCTGGCTCTTTTTCTGTAATTAAAATTGTATTTTCATAATGAGCTGATAAACTTCCATCTTCTGTTATTATAGTCCAACCATCATCTAATTCCAATATATTAGGTTTTCCTTCTATTACCATTGGTTCTATTGCCAGTGTCATTCCTGGTTCTAATCTTATTCCTCTACCTGCTTTTCCATAGTTAGGAATTCCCGGATCTTCATGCATTTGTCTACCTATTCCATGTCCTTGGAATTCTCTTACCACTGAATATCCTTGTGAATGAACAAATTCTCCGATTGCATGACATACATCACCAATTCTGTTTCCTGGCTTAGCAAATTTTATTCCTTCAAAAAATGCTTGTTTTGTAACTTCTACCAATCTTTTTGCTTCTTTTGAAACATTTCCTACCATAAAAGTTCTTGCTGCATCTCCATTAAAACCATTTTTTAAAGCTACTGTATCAACACTTACTATATCCCCATCTTTTATTATTTTATTTTTTGATGGTATTCCATGTATTACTTCATCATTTATAGATACACATATAGATGCTGGATATTTAGGAACACCTCTTATTCCTATGTCATATCCTTTTTCTGCTGGAATAGCTCCTAATTTTCTCATAGTTTTTTCTGCAATTTCATCTAATTCTAATGTAGTCATTCCTGGCTTTATTTTTTCTTCTAGTTCTTTATATGTTAAAGCTACTACCCTGCAAGCTTCTCTCATTAGTTCAATTTCTTTCTTTGATTTTATTGTTACCATTTTATAATCCTTCTTTCTAATAAATTTAATATATTAAAATGAATCTATTTAATTAATTTAAAGAAAATCAGTTTTACAAACATAAACATTAAAAAACTTATGCTTGTCCTATATCCTTTAATTTTCTTATACAATAAAATAAAGAGATTTTATATTAGCTTTATTGTGCAAAGTTAATTTATTTATTTTTTAATATATTTACTATATCTTCTGCTACATCTTTTCCTAATTTATTAACTGATTTACTTACTAACTCTGTTTGTAATTTTCCTGCTTTTGTATAATATTCTACTAATGGACTTGTTTGGTCTATATAGTTTCTAAATCTTGATTTAACTGTTTCAACATTATCATCTGCCCTTTGAACCAATTCAGCTCCACACTTATCACATATATTTTCTTCTTTTGGTGGATTCAATATTAAATTATATACTGTTTTACATTCTTGATTAGAGCATACTCTTCTATTTACTATTCTTTCTATTATTTCTTCTTCTGGTGTTTCTAAGTTTATAACTATATCAACCTCTTTTCCTTCTTGTTTTAAAATTTCATCTAATGCTTCTGCTTGTTTAACTGTTCTTGGAAATCCGTCTAATATAATTCCTTTTTGTACATCATCTTGTTTCAATCTATCTTTTACTATATCAATTGTTACCTCATCTGGTACTAAATTTCCTTTTGATATATATTCATTTGCTAATTTTCCTAATTCTGTTTGCTCTTTTATATTTTTTCTAAATATATCTCCTGTTGATACTTGCGGAATATCTAATTTTTCTGATAATATTCCTGCAACTGTTCCTTTACCAGTTCCTGGTGCTCCTAACATAATTATTGTCATATATAACACTTCCTTCACTTTTGTTTTAGACATAATAGCCTTTTCAATATATAATATATATTTTTTTGATTATAGTATACATTGAAAAAGTTATTATCGCAAGTTTCTTTGAAATTTTTTGTTGATTTTAAAATTAATTTTATTTATAAGCTTAATTTAGTATTTTTATTTTAAATCCTGAAAATATTAAGATTTTCAAAATCACTTATTAATAAAAAATAAATTTTGAATCGATGATTTTTGTCTCCGACACCAAAATCACAAAATCATCAGCTATAAAATCTTTTAGGGGAAAGAGTTTTCCTCTGTCCCCAAAAATCTTTTACTTAATTTATTTTTCCAAAAATCCTTTATAATGTCTCATTGCTAAGAATGATTCTAATTGTTGAACTGTTTCTAGCGCAACTCCTACAACGATTAAGATTGATGTTCCTCCAAATGCAACATTTAGATTTGTAAATCTCAATAACATTGGTAAAATTGCTATTACTGCTAAAAATAATCCTCCAAAGAATGTTAATTTTGAAATTATTGATGATAAGTATTCTGTTGTTGGTTTTCCTGCTCTTATTCCAGGTATGAATCCACCATTTTTCTTAATATTATTTGATACTTCTGCTGGATTGAATGTTGCATAAGTATAGAAGAATGTGAATCCTAATATTAATAGTAAATATACTATTGCATTTCCTATTGTATATCCAATTGGCACATTTGTTGTAGATGTTGCAATTGAAAATTTATATAGTCCTGCTAAAAATCCTGTTTGATTTGCTATGTCTTTTACAAATATTTGTATTATCATAGCTGGAAATGTCATGAATGATGAAGCAAAAATTACTGGCATAACCCCTGCCATTGCAAGTTTTAATGGTATATGTGTATTTTGTGCTCCCACCATTTTTCTTCCAACAACTCTTTTTGAATATTGAACTGGTACTCTTCTTTCAGCTTGTTGTACAAATACAACTCCTGCTATTAAAATTATTGATCCTATTATCATTCCCAAAGCTGTTAATAATCCCACTGTACTAAATCCTGATTCCGTCATAATTAATCCCCAAATACTTGTGATAGCACTTGGTAACTTTGAAACTATACCAACAAATATTAATAGTGAAATACCATTTCCTACTCCCTTGCTTGTGATTTGTTCTCCTAACCACATTAATATTGATGTTCCTGTAACAAGTCCTATTACTACTAAAGCTCCTGTTAAGAAACTGTTATCAACAAATATTCCTGTTGATTTATATGAGAAATAGATTCCAATAGATTCAACTAATGCTAAAACTAATGTTAAAATCTTTGTATATTTATTGATTTTTTGTTTTCCTACTTCTCCTCCTTCTTTAGCTAATCTTTCTAAAGATGGAATTATAAATGTTAATAATTGAATAACTATTGAAGCTGTAATATATGGACTTATTGACATTGCAAAAACAGAGAATCTTGAGAAGGCTCCTCCAGAAATTATATCAATTAATCCGGCAATGCCTTCTGTATTTCCCATTGCTTGGTTTAAAGCTATACTATCTACACCAGGTACTGTTATATAGCAACCTAGTCTAAATACAACTATTAATAACAATGTATATAATAATCGTCTTCTTACATCAGGTGTCTTTAATGCGTTTTTTAATGTTTTAAACAATTAAATCACCTCTGCCTTTCCACCTAAAGCTTCTATTTCTTCTTTTGCCTTAGCTGTAAATCTTTTAGCTTTAACATTTAATTTTTTCTCTAATTTTCCTGTTGCTAAAATTACTATACCATCGTTAATTTTTCCAATTATTCCTTCTTCTAATAGAGTTTCAGCTGTAACATCTGTTGCTTTTGATTTATTTAACATTTTTAATGTTACTTCTGTATATGTTTTAGCGTGAATATTTGTGAATCCTCTTTTTGGTAATCTTCTATATAATGGTGTTTGTCCACCTTCAAATCCTCTTCTTACTCCACCACCAGATCTAGCTTTTTGACCTTTATGTCCTCTACCTGATGTTTTTCCGTTACCTGAACTCATTCCACGACCTACTCTATTTCTTTTTACACTTTCTACGGCTGGTTTTAATTCGCTTAGTTTCATTCTCGGTTAGCACCTCCTTAATTTAATTGTCTAATTCTATTATAAAATTTCTTCTACTTTTTTACCTCTTTTTTTAGCTACTTGTTCTATTGTTTGCATAGATTGTAAACCTTTTATTGTAGCATAAACAACGTTTCTTGGATTGTTTGTTCCAATAACTTTTGTTCTTATATTTTTATATCCTGCAAGTTCTAATACTGGTCTAACACTTCCTCCTGCTATAACTCCTGTACCAACTTCAGCTGGTTTTAACATTACTCTTGCACTACCAAATGCTCCAATATATTCATGAGGTACTGTTGTATTAACTATTGGTACTTCAACTAAATTCTTTTTAGCTTCTTGAATAGCTTTCTTTATAGCATCTGGAACTTCTGCTGCTTTACCATTTCCAACACCTACATGTCCGTTTTCATCACCAACAACTACTACTGCACTAAATCTAAAAGTTCTACCACCTTTAACAACTTTAGCAACTCTGTTGATAGCAACTACTTTTTCTTTTAATTCGTTATTTCTTTCTTCCATCGTTTAGTTTTTCCCTCCTTTAACTAATGTAAATAAACTTATATTAATTATATTAAATTTCGCGAATATTTACTAGAATTTTAATCCGCCTTCTCTTGCAGCTTCAGCTAATTCTTTAACTACACCATGATAAATATATCCACCACGGTCAAAAACTACTGTTTCAATATTTTTTTCTGCTGCTCTTTTTGCAATTAAAGTTCCAACTTCTTTAGCTGCTTCTTTATTTGCATATTTTACTTTTATTTCTTTATCTAATGTTGAGGCTTGTGTTAAAGTTTTTCCTGCAACATCATCGATTATTTGTACATATAAGTTTGTATTACTTCTATAAACACATAATCTTGGTCTTTCTGCTGTTCCAGATATTTTTCTTCTTACACGGATATGTCTTCTTGTTCTTTCCATTTTTCTATCTGTTTTCTTTACCATTTCTATTCTCCTTTCTATAAATTCGAATCTTTATTTTTCATTTCTAATTTAAACTAAATTTTACTTATTTTACATTTTAATGTTCTAAACAAAGTAATAACAATTATTACAAACTATCAACTTGATTAGTAAATTTAAACTGTGAAAAACGTAATATTTAATTAAATTTATTTTATTTACCAGTTTTACCTTCTTTTCTTCTAATAACCTCATCAGCATATTTGATACCTTTACCTCTATATACTTCTGGTGGTCTTTTAGTTCTTATAACGGCTGCTGTTTGACCAACTAATTCTTTATCTATACCTTTTACTATAATTGTATTTGCATTTGGTACATCAAAAGTAATTCCTTCTGGTGCTTCGAATATTACTGGATGTGAATATCCTAATGTTAAGTTTAAGTCGTTTCCTTGTTTTGCAACTCTATAACCAACACCATTTATTTGTAATTCTTTACTATATGTTTCAGTAACACCAATTATCATATTGTTTATTAAAGTTCTTGTTAAACCATGTAAACTTCTATTTTGAGGTTCATCATTTTTTCTTACAACTTTAATTGTGTTATCAGCCATTTCTAAAGATATATTTTTATGTATTTCTTTTTCTAATGTTCCTTTAGGTCCTGTTACAGTAACTTTTTGTCCATCAATTTTAACTGTAACTTCAGCTGGTACTGTAATTGGTTTATTTCCTATTCTTGACATTTTAAAATTCCCTCCTTCTTTTTTTATTACCAGATATATGCTAATACTTCTCCACCGATTCCTAATTCTCTTGCTTCTTTATCTGTTTTTAATCCTTTAGATGTAGAAATTATAGCTATTCCTAATCCATTAAGAACTTTTGGTAATTCTTCCTTAGAAGCATATACTCTTAATCCTGGTTTACTAATTCTTTTTAATCCGTCTATTACTCTTGTTCCTTTTTCGTCATATTTTAATGTTACTCTTATTATTCCTTGAGCATCATCTTTTATTTCTTCGAAAGATTTTATATATCCTTCTCTAAATAATATTTCAGCTATACCTAATTTCATTTTTGATGATGGTATATCAACTGTTTTATGTTTTGAACTATTTGCATTTCTTATTCTTGTTAACATATCTGCAATTGGATCTGTAATGTTCATTTATTACTTCCCTCCTTCTTCTTTTTTGTATGTCTTAGATAAATCTTATTATTTCATCTAAATATATTTTTCTTTATACTAATTTAATTAATTTTACCAGCTTGCTTTTTTAACTCCTGGTATTTCTCCTTTATGTGCCAATTCTCTAAAACAAACTCTGCATATTCCATATTTTCTTATATATGCATGTGGTCTTCCACATAATTTACATCTATTATATTCTCTAGTTTTATATTTTTGTGGTCTAGCTTGTTTTATCTTCATAGATTTCTTAGCCATATTTTTATTATCTCCTTCCTCAAAAATCTTTACCGTTTAAAGTTAAGCTTTGAAAGGCATTCCCATTAATTTTAATAACTCTTTCGCTTCTTCGTCTGATTCAGCTGTTGTTACAAATATAATATCCATACCTCTTAATTTATCAACTTTATCATATTCGATTTCAGGGAATATTAATTGTTCTTTTATACCCATAGCATAGTTTCCTCTCCCGTCAAAAGAATTTGCTGATACTCCTCTAAAATCTCTAACTCTTGGAAGTGCTACATTAAATAGTTTGTAAACAAAATCATACATTTTATCTGCTCTTAATGTTACTTTACAACCTACATTAACACCTTCTCTTAATTTGAATGCTGCTATTGATTTTTTAGCTTTTGTTACTATTGGTTTTTGACCTGTAATTTGTACTAAATCATTCATAGCATTTTCTAATGATTTAGGATTTTCTTTTACATCTCCTAAACCTATATTTATAACTATTTTATCAAGCTTTGGAACTTGCATAACAGATTTATATCCGAATTTTTTCATTAATGCTGGGATTACTTCTTTTTCATATTGTTCTCTTAATTTTTCCATTTATATTAATCCTCCTTTCTTATTTTAATTCTGCTCCGCATTTTTTACAAATACGAACTTTTTTATCTTTATCTTCTTTATATCCTATTTTTGTAGCTTTTCCACATTTTGAGCAAACTATATTTACTTTTGATGATGGAATAGCGCATTCTACTGATATAATTCCGCTTTCATCTCCTTGTTTTCTAGCTTTAACGTGTTTTTTTCTAACATTAACGCCTTTAACGATGATTTTATCAGCTTTTGGAATTACTTCTAATACTTCTCCAGTTTTACCCTTATCATTTCCAGATAATACTTGAACGTTATCACCTTTTTTTATTCTCATTAGAGATTGCCTCCTTTTCTTCTATTTTACTATTTTTATAAAACTTCTGGAGCTAAAGACAATATTTTCATGTAGTCTTTTTCTCTTAATTCTCTTGCAACTGGTCCAAAGATACGAGTTCCTTTTGGAGTTCCGTCTTCTTTTATTATTACAGCTGCATTTTCATCAAATTTTATATATGAACCATCTGCTCTTCTTAGACCTTTTTTAGATCTAACAACAACAGCTTTTACAACATCACCTTTTTTAACAACGCCTCCTGGTGTTGCTGATTTAACAGAAGCAACTATTACATCTCCGATGTTACATGTTTTTCTAAAAGAACCACCTAAACATCTAATACACATAATTTCTTTTGCACCTGTGTTATCTGCTACTTTTAATCTTGTTTGTTGTTGTATCATTTTTTGGTTCCTCCCTTCTTATCATTTCATTTATTTATTATCTTATTTAATATCTGCTTTTTCTAAAACTTCAACTACTCTCCATCTTTTATCTTTAGAAAGTGGTCTAGTTTCCATTACTTTTACTTTATCTCCAATTTGACAAACATTTTCTTCGTCATGAGCTTTTAAAGTATATGTTCTTTTTACTGTTTTACCATATGTGTTATGTCTAACACTTGTTTGTACTGCTACTACAACTGTTTTATCCATTTTGTTTGATTTAACAGTTCCTACCATAACTTTACGAAGATTTCTTTCTTCCATTTAGATTTCTCCTTTCTTAATAGCTTATGCCTTTTTTGTTTCTGCTATTTTTCTTTCTGTTAATACAGTATTTATTTTAGCTATATCTTTTTTTACTTCTTTTATTTTCATTGGATTGTCTAATCCGTTTGTAGCTAAACTAAATTTTAATTTGAATAATTCTGTTTTTAGTTCACCTAATTCTTTTTCTAAATCTGGTGAAGACATTTCTCTTATTTTATTTATCTTCATCATTTTCACCTACCTTTTCAGTTTCTCTTGCTACAAATTTTGTTTTATTAGGTAGTTTGTTCATAGCAAGTCTTAATGCTTCTCTTGCAGTTTCTTCAGGAACTCCAGATATTTCAAACATAACTCTTCCTGGTTTTACAACTGCTACCCAATATTCAGGAGCACCTTTACCTTTACCCATACGAGTACCGATTGGTTTTGATGTTATTGGTTTGTCTGGGAATATTTTAATCCAAACTTTTCCACCTCTTTTTATATAACGAGTCATAGCAATACGAGCTGCTTCTATTTGGTTACCTGTGATTAATCCAGCTGTAACTGCTTGGATTCCGTATTCACCATCTGTAACTTTATTTCCTCTTGTTGCTTTTCCTCTCATTCTACCTTTTTGCATTTTTCTAAATTTTGATCTTTTTGGCATTAATGGCATTATTTGTCTCCTCCTTCCATTTTCTTTGCAGGAAGAACTTCTCCTTTATATATCCAAACTTTTACACCGATTTTTCCATATGTTGTATCTGCTTCTGCAAATCCATAATCAATATCAGCTCTTAAAGTTTGTAGTGGTATATTACCTTCTTTGTAGAATTCAGTTCTAGCCATGTCTGCTCCACCTAATCTTCCTGATACTGCAGTTTTTATACCTAAAGCTCCAGCTTTCATAGATTTTTGCATACATTGTTTCATAGCTCTTCTGAATGAAATTCTTCTTTCTAATTGTCCAGCAATATTTTCTGCAACTAATTGTGCATCTGTATCAATATTTTTAACTTCTACAATGTTTAAGTTAACATCTTTTCCTATTAATTTTGCTACTTCAGCTTTTAAGCTTTCAGCTCCAGCTCCACCTTTTCCAATTACAATTCCTGGTTTTGCTGTATATAAATTTATTTTTACTAATTTTGCTGTTCTTTCAATTTCTATTTTAGAAATTCCAGCTGCGTATAATTTTTTCTTTAAAAATTTACGGATTTTTTGGTCTTCTACTAAATAATTTGCAAAGTCTTTAGAATCTGCATACCATTTAGAGTTCCAATCTTTTATTATACCAACTCTAACACCTGTTGGATGTACTTTTTGTCCCATGGTCTTTTAAAACCTCCTATCTTCTATTTTTCTTTTACTACTATTGTTATATGACTTGTTCTTTTTCTTATTCTTACAGCTGAACCTTTTGCAGCAGGTCTTATTCTTTTAAGTGTTGGACCTTGGTTTGCATAGATTTCAGCAACGTATAAGTTCTCATGTTTCATATTATGATTATTTTCAGCATTAGCAATTGCTGATTTTAATAATTTTTCTATAATTTCTGATGATGCTTTTGGTGTGAATTTTACGATTGCTAAAGCTTCATCAACATTTTTTCCTCTTATTAAGTCTGCAACTATTTTTACTTTTCTAGCTGATATTCTTGTATATTTAAGAGTTGCTTTAGCTTCGTTTACTACTACTGTTTCTTGCTCTTGCACTTCATTCTCCTCCTTTTTCTAGGTCGTACCCTTGGGGAATTATCATTCCCCACTAGCATATTATTAGACCTTTTTTATAGTATATAATACCGATTATATTTTATTTTTTAACTTTAGTTGTCTTTTCTCCTGCATGACCTTTATATGTTCTTGTAGGAGCAAATTCACCTAATTTATGACCAATCATTTCTTCTGTAATATAGATTGGAACATGTTTTCTTCCATCATGTACAGCTATTGTATGACCAACCATTTGTGGATATATTGTTGAAGCTCTTGACCATGTCTTTAAAACTTCTTTAGCTCCTGTTTCATTCATAGCTTCTACTCTTTTTAATAATTCAGGTGCTACAAATGGTATTTTTTTGCTTGATCTTGACATTTAAGTTTCCTCCTTTTCTAGGGCTATAATTTGTTATAACATAAAACAATTTAACCCATAAAATTCTATTTTCTTCTCTTAACGATAAATTTATTTGATAATTTCTTTTTATTTCTTGTTTTGTATCCAAGAGCTGGTTTACCCCAAGGAGTAAGTGGTCCAGCGTGTCCAATTGGTGCTCTACCTTCACCACCACCATGAGGGTGATCTACTGGGTTCATTACAGAACCTCTAACTGTTGGTCTAACTCCCATATGTCTTTTTCTACCAGCTTTACCAATTTTTAAGTTTTCATGGTCGCTATTTCCTATTACACCGATTGTTGCTCTACATTTTGCTAAAATTAATCTCATTTCTCCAGAAGGTAATCTTACGTGTGCGTATTTTCCTTCTTTAGCCATTAATTGAGCACTTTGTCCAGCAGCTTTTACTAATTTTCCACCTTGTCCTGGATTTAATTCGATATTATGAATTAATGTACCTACTGGTATAGCATTTATTGGCATACAGTTTCCTGGTTTAATATCAGCTGTTTCTCCTGATACTACTTTATCTCCATCTGTTAATCCTTGTGGTGCTAATATATATGCTTTTTCTCCATCTTCATATTGAATTAAAGCTATATTTGCACTTCTGTTTGGATCATACTCGATACCAATAACTTGTGCTTCCATATTGTCTTTTCTTCTTTTAAAATCTATTATTCTATATTTTTGTCTGTTTCCACCACCTTGGTGTCTTACAGTTATTCTTCCATATGAGTTTCTACCTGCATTTTTCTTTTTCTTTGCAAGTAATGATTTTTCAGGAGTTTTCTTTGTTATTTCTGCAAAATCTGAAACTGTCATATTTCTTCTTGATGGTGTATATGGTTTAAAATGTTTCATTCCCATTTTTGATTCTCTCCTTATTTATTATTTGATAGACTTTTTCCTGCTCTATCTTGCAGATATTCTTTATTATCCGAGTTGTTTCTCGATATTTCTTATTTAATATCGTTTTCCTTTCCACACTCTATTATTTCTTTATATTAAATGTGGTAAAACGATTTTTTGTTTACTAAGCTCCCATAAATTCTTCGATTGAATCTTTATATTTCTTAGAAGCTTTAACTTGTTTTCCACCTTTTGTTAAGTAAGTTTCTTCTGTTGGATTTGTATCAATAGTAACTATTGCTTTTTTCCAGTCAGATGTTTTACCTACATGGTATCCAACTCTTTTTTTCTTTCCGTTTACTTTCATTGTATTAACTTTTAATACTTTAACTTCAAAAAGTTTTTCAACAGCTTTTGCTATTTCAACTTTTGTTGCTTTTTTATTTACTTTGAAAGTGTATTTACCTTCTTGTAATTGGTCATTACTTTTTTCAGTAACAACTGGTGCTATTATTATTTCTTCTGGTAACATTATGCGTACACCTCCTCTAATTTCTTAACAGTATCTACTGGTAAAATTAGATTTGTATATTTTAATAAATCAAATATGTTTATGTTGTTAGCAACTATTGTTTTAACTCCTTCAATATTTCTTGATGACATTAAAACATTTTTATTGTTTTCTGGAAGAATTATTAATGTTTTTCCTTCAACTTTCATATCTGCTAATGCTTTAACCATAGTTTTTGTTTTGATTTCTTTTATTTCTAATTTATCAACTACTGTTAATTCTTTTTCTAATACTTTAGAACTTAATACTGATCTAATAGCAAGTCTTCTTTCTTTTTTATTAACTGTATATTTGTATGAACGAGGTTTTGGTCCTAATGCAATACCACCTTTAATCCATTGTGGAGCTCTTATAGAACCTTGTCTTGCTCTACCTGTTCCTTTTTGTCTCCATGGTTTTCTACCACCACCTGAAACTTCTGCTCTTGTTTTTGTACTTTGAGTACCTTGTCTTTGATTAGCTAAATAATTTACTAATACACTGTGAACTATTGCTTCATTTGGTTCAATTCCAAATACGCTTTCTGCTAATTCTATATCACTTACTTTTTTACCTTTCATGTCTAATACATCTACTTTTGGCATTTCTTTCTTCCTCCTTCCTTCTATTTACTAGCCTTTACAGCTGATTTTACTTTTAATATTGCTCCTTTTGGTCCTGGAACACTACCTTTTACTAATATTACATTTTTATCCATGTCAACTCTTACTACATCTAAGTTTTGTATTGTAACAGTAACTCTTCCCATATGTCCTGGTAATTTTTTACCTTTAAATACTCTACCTGGTGTTGATGTAGATCCCATTGATCCTGGTCTTCTATGATACATAGAACCATGTCCCATTGGTCCTCTATGTTGTCCATGTCTTTTGATAACACCTTGGAATCCTTTTCCTTTTGATGTTCCTTGAACATCTATTTTTTCTCCAGCTTCAAAAACATCTGCTTTAAGTTCATCTCCAACTTTAATTCCTTCTACTGAATCAATTCTGAATTCTCTTAAATGTTTTTTGTTAGCTAATTTTGCTTTTGCAAAATGTCCTGCTTCTGGTTTGTTGATATGTTTATCTTTTATATCTCCAAATCCTAATTGAACTGCATTGTAACCATCTGTTTCTACTGTTTTAACTTGTGCTACAACACATGGTCCAGCTTCTATAACTGTTACTGGAATAACATTTCCTTTTTCATCAAAGATTTGTGTCATTCCAACTTTTCTTCCGATTATTCCTTTTTTCATTTTATTATTTCCTCCTAACTATTGGCTGATAAAATTTTATATGTATTTTATTTACTTATCAGCTTGGTTTTGATGCTACATATTTATTTGTAGTCTAAAATTAAATTACTATAATTTTATTAATTATAATTTTATTTCGATATTAACACCAGCTGGTAATTCTAATTTCATTAAACTATCAACTGTTTTTTGTGTTGGGTAAAGAATGTCGATAACTCTTTTATGTGTTCTCATTTCAAATTGTTCTCTTGAATCTTTATATTTGTGTGGAGAACGTAATATTGTTACGATTTCTTTTTGTGTTGGTAATGGAATAGGACCTGATACCTTTGCTCCTGTTTTTTTAGCAGTATCTACTATTTTTTCAGCAGACTGTTCTAAAATTACATGGTCATAAGCTTTTAGTCTTATTCTAATTTTTTCGCTTGTTGCTACTTGTTTTGCCATTGTAATTTTCCCTCCTTCTTAAAAATTATTTTTGTTTGCGATAGCTATAATTGCTATCTAAATTACCGTGGCAAGTTAAAACGCACTCTGGTGTTTTCAATGCTACTTTTATAAAAAAGACTTTGCAACTATCTAAAAAATAATCTTTAAATAGTTTCTACGGGTCTTTTGAAAGTAACATTAATTTGTATAAATAAAACCCAAAATATGCATGATAATTCTGGGATAAGTGCTATTTTTATAAAACTTACCGCCTGGTCTCTGCCATGACATACTCCACCAAAGTTCCCTCCACCTCTACTATTTCAAAAGGTGTAGCCACATTTGGCTTCTTCGCTTAATTCATGCTTTTATATTATATAATGTTTTTTAGGAAATGTCAACCACTTTTGGA
>UMJO01041802.1_pt1 | contig 39195 bp, 38 predicted proteins | sample 1966081 | NCBI WGS metagenome assembly UMJO01 (sample SAMEA4836152, study PRJEB28245) | human gut metagenome | biome: gut microbiome; material: fecal sample | place: Denmark | collected 2008 | reverse complement strand
CCCGCCACGATTCCCAAGTACGAAAACGGGAATGGTTACATGAAAAACGCCCGGAAAAAGGATATTTTGCAACCATTCCAGGAAGCTTAAATCAAAGCGTGATTCGGATTTAATTCGGACGATTTAACGCCAGGTAACACGACATAGACGAGATAGAACGAGATACCACGACATGCACAGGCAGCACGATTGAGCGGGAATAAAGTTCCGCCTGATTTTCTCCAAATATTGCTATATTACGTCCTTATTTTGCCAATTCATGCGAAAAGGCAACACGGCGTCTCGACGGAACCTGGCAATTTAAGACCGAGGGAGCGTCAAGGGCATACCGTGTAGCCAACACCCAAACTGAAGCAATTAACATCGGACAAAGCATCAGCCCCAACCAGAATAGCGAACTCTTCATTCACAGACCTGATGGAAGGATTAGGACGCGCGACTCGCACGGAAATGACCCCTTTCCTCCTCGTGGATTAGTAGACATCAACCCTCCATCGCTCACCCTAGATGGCTTCTTTGTACTATATGAGGTCATCTTTTTACTATCAACGGTATGTCGACATGCCTAAACAAGCCCGCTCATCGCCAGCGAGTGAATCGTTTACCAGCAAGGTTGCCGTGACAATCCCAAAGTCACCGGAGGAAACCTTACTACGCTCGAAGCTGCCCTTGCCGTACTTGGTGGCGGTGACGCCAATAAAGACCAGAACACGCTCAATTTAGTTAATCAACACCACCCACATAGCGGGCAAATTTTTGTATCGGATGTTCTCACACTCTCAACTGAGTTGAATACCCCAGACTAAATGCTAGCCCTCATTTTCTAAACGCTCCTTTAGCGCCACCAAAGAAGAAAACTTATCTCCGATTGAATATGAAGCTGACTTGGAATTCCCCTGACCCGGCATTACTTCGGTAAGCATATTCTTTTGAATTAGATAATCTTTAGTCAAAAGATTCCGCAAAAGCTCTGCGGTAACACGCGCATCGTAAAGCGCCCCATGAAGGTTTTCTTCCGACAGCTTTATGCCATACCAATCTGCTGCCGAATGAAGCGACATCCTTTTCCCATTGCCCACTGCCATAATACGCGGGTATATCTTCTGGAGATCCAACCATCGTTCATGAGCTTCCGGAAATTCAATCCCTTTAAATGTAGTTTCTTGTCTGAGCTGTTTCAGATCATTTTCACTCCACGTAACAAAACGGGTGCGCCCCTCTTCGCCAACCCATTCGCGAAACAGCCCCAATACAACCGACAGTGGATTCTCGTCGTACACATCACGAAATCGAATACCCGTTAAATCGCGAACCTTAACGGACACGCTACTTGTATATTCTGGTCGCACATAGGAAGAAAACGAATCCAAAATTTCCCCAGACGGGCTCACCCGAACAGAACCTATCTGAATAATTTCTTGCCGAAAAGTGCGGCGTTTATACTTTTGATCAACTTGAGTAAACTCAAGATCAATAACGATGTTTTGACTGTACGACTTCATGATCTTACTGTTATCCCAATCAAGTCTTCGAAGGAAAAGTTTCAATATTTGTCAGCTATACAAGTACGCTTTGCGTTTTTGCATCTGCCATACAAACACAATCCTGAACTGCACTAATACTTCAGCTTCGTTCTAAACCAATAATAAATCACACAAGATACTTGTATGTCCATATAATGGGACTGCTGATAAATATTGCTTGCTTTATTTGGTGTTTTTCCTATTCGTCGGAATAATTGGTAGAAGCGCCCAAAGTATTCGAATCACTTCCAGCGCTCAAGCGTCGGCAACACTGCCCCGAGCAATGATGCGCTCTCGTCAACAGTCCATCCCATAGCTTCAGCCATACGAGGGGCACATTCTTCAATCATATCGTCCATGGTCGTTTCATAGGTATACTTGCCGCCTTCGTAGCACCAGCGACAGTAATCTTTTGTTTCAGAGCCATCGACTTCATGCCCATATTGATCAGAAGCGGTAAACATCATGCCGCAGCTTTGACAATAATGCTCAGGCATTTCCAGAAGCTGAGTAATAGGAACATCAAGCTCACGCGCAATAAGTTTAGTCATATCAATGCCAGGTGTGGTTTCGCCTGTTTCCCACCTACTTACTGCCTGGCGCGTAATGTAAAGTCGTTTTGCAAGGTCTTCTTGCGTAAGACCCCGTTCTCGACGAAGTTCAGGAAGAATGTCTTTTAGTGCCATTGCAATCACCTCGAATAATCTGCTTTTGCATCAATTATCCAAGACCCATGGCATTACACAAGCAACAGTTAGTTGCTCAATCTAATGAAAAGCATATACAGGGCAGCAGGATTGCATGTGCCAACATAGAGCTCCATACGAGCATCAGCAAACTTACGCAACTTGCAAATTTACAAAAAATTGACTTTCGGAAAATCGCAACACCCGCCCAGAATCTTAAACTGAACAGATAGAGATAATTACATTCTGCTGACATCACCAACCAACAAGGAATCCCTATGAACACAAGTGATTCAAAGGCTCCAACACCACACACCCCTCCCAATGCATCGTGGAGTATCCAAATAGACGAATCGTATGCAGAGCGCATGATTCGAGCCCACAATAAGGCATATCGTCGAAAAACTGGCAAAGGCTACTTTGTTTTCTGCCTTCTATTTGACGTACTCGTAGTAGTAGGAACAGTAAAGTGCCTAATGGAAGGACTTAACCTCTTTGATGAATTCAATGGTTTCGCTGGAATGATCGGCGCCTACATTGTATTTCCGGGATTAACAATCTTTTTTGGCGTGCTTGCCTTTGGGCCCGACAAAGGCGGTTTCTTTGGACTTAAACGTGCAGCACATCAGCTAGCCAAAGAACTCGTCCCTAACGGAAAAGGAACACTATCCGCACAAGCCACCGCATCAGGCATCACTCTGTCCTCAGAAACAGGAACATTGCATATTCCTTATGCCGCCTGCTATGACACCGCCGTCATAGATGGAGAAACATTTGTGCTCGTAGGAAACGATAAAGAACAATCAGTTCTTTACCATATGGCAGGCAATAATGCCTACCTCCGCGACAATATCGGTTTCGCCTTTGCAGCGCCAGCAGAATTAGCTAATTCAATTATTGAAGCGGGGAAATCTCAATTAGCCCAATTATCAAAAGATACAACGGCATCCTCTACAACAATCTCCTCGCAAGAATAAACAGAATACACACGTTAAACCAACAGCAAGACTGTCAACACCATGGCGAATAGCGCCCGTGATAGATTCCCTGCCCACTTTTCACTACTATCCATTTGAAACATTATCCGCTTGCTACAATTACACCTTGCAACGAAAGACCTACCCCATTACCCCATGCATCCCGCAGAAAAGAACACTATGAACACTAACCGCAACAAAATCATCCCTCTTGCTGAAGGTGAAGCCTTAGCACTCTTTGCCCTAACACTGTGTTCTCAAGCATTTCTTCTGCTGCTTGGCTGCATACTTTGCATGGTTTCTTATGGTATCTCCACACGCGTTTTATTAAACGAGAACGAAAAGCCAAGGTAAATAAAAGATTGTTAACGGCAGAAAGCCAAACTGCACGCAAGGCATCACTTACGAGAATTATGTTTCTTACTAAACATATTGATGGAGCATGCGCAGTATTTATAAAATGAGGGTGGGTACAAAATAAACAGATTTACTTACCGCACGCTTTGCACGAAAGGTTACTATATGTCAAATCGCAGTGAAGTTCGAAAGAAATCATTTCTCTTTGTGGTCACTGCTGCCGTTTTAATGCTGACAGGTCTCCTCTGCTCCATGCCTAGCATCGCTCATGCCGATACGGTGGAGCAGGTGGGTGATTTCACGGTAACGGTAGCTGACGAAGCCAGCGCCGATTACTCTTTTGACGATGCCACGGGCACACTCTCAATCACAAGCGGAACCCTAACGGTGGTCAATACTGACCCATCCACGCCAACAACAAATCGAATTCACATCACGGGATCTTCAGATGTCACTTTCGCAGGGCTGAACCTGATAGATAGAGATAGCAGACGACACCCCGTCCAAGTTGATGATGCTGCAGGCACACAGGTAACCATTCGACTAGCGAACCCAAATACCATAGCAGCTTCGGGCTGGGAGACTAGCGGTATCTATAAAGGAGGCGGAGAAGGCACACTCAAGATTACGAGTGCTGCTGGCGACGGATCAGACGATGGTGAAATCACTATCACGTGTGGTGGTCATGCAGCATGTATCGGAGCGGCTGGTACTAAGGCTTCTATGTCCAACTTGGAGATAGCTGGCGGAACCTACTAACTGAGCCTTCCTCGCGACTCCAGCGTTCATCTCTTTTCGGTTCCTATCGGCGGCGCGGATTTGGGAAGCAGCAGCAACTCTACCATTTCTGGCGGTCATCTAATAGTAGATAGTATGCGATCAATTTTCGGGCATTCTTACTCGTCAAATTGCACCATGACGGGCGGAATTCTTCAGATGAGTCAAGACTGTAATTTTGAAGGCACAATCCAAGCGGGAATCGTAAGCGAAGACGACGGTGCCACGTATACAGTGTATGGAAACTCAACCCTCGAATTCCCTTTCGAAGTTCCCAAAGACTCATCACTCGACATTCCTGAAAGCTCTTCGCTAACCATAGGAGAAAACGGGTCCCTTATCAATAACGGGACCATATATGCAACTGGATCCGTAGACGGGTCAATCTCAAATGATGGTGTAATTTATGACGAAGGAGGACTCAATCAAGCCCACGTCACTGGATCTGGTAAGATTCGCACGAACTACGTAGAGGTTAACAGCGGTTCAGGCTCCGGAACCTATAATCAAGGTGCAAGTGTTGAGGTTTCTGCCGACGAACCAGCTGACGGGATGGCTTTCGTTGAATGGGAGGTCGTTCACGGCAATGTCACACTCGAAGATGCAACGAGCTCTAATACCAGCTTTGCGATGCCAGAAGGGTGCGTGGTCTTGCGCCCAGTATATGCTCCTATCATCGCCAAAGTAACGAGTACCAACGGTGAGCAACGTTATATTGTCTATTCAGGTGAGTACGCAATACCAATTAACACAAATCCGGGAGACTTGATTGAAATTGTTCCTCAAGATGGAAACGACCTACCAGCATTGAAGATCTACCCTTTCGAATCGGTCACACTTGACCTCGCTGGTGAAACGGTAGAATTCGAACAGTATGTTACCCCTTGTGGCACCTCAAGAATTCAAAACGGCACAATCCGTGCTTTCTTTAGTCACTCCAATGTCTTAATCAGTGGAGATCTAACTCTTGAAAACCTTACATGCATTGACTTGGATCGTTGGTACGTGGATCCTACCGCGACGCTCGTTGTCAGCAACAACGTAACCTTTCCAAACGGGGCACGGTTTTCAGGCGGCGGCACCATCAAAACTGCCTGCACCGATGCCGGAAACTACGGAAACAGCGTTACGGTAGAAAAACAACACATTTGGAATGAAGGTGAATTTGAAAAGGGACAGGTAGTCTACACGTGCACAGCATGCGGCGATACCCGCACCGAAGGCGATAATCTCGTCCTTGGCAACGTGGACATCGAATTCGGTAACGTTGACTTAACCTATGATGGCGCAGAAATAACCGCTAGCGATCTTGGACTCAATGCGAAGCGCGGAGAAACAGATGCCTCAAACGAAATCGCTTTCTCGTATACCCCCATCCTCTCCGACGGCTCATTCGATGAGAAGATGGACGGATTGCCCTCCGAAGCAGGCACCTACCGTGTCACGGCATCTCTTCCAACAACAATCTCAGGAGGCACGGCCTACATACACAAGAGCACAAACCATGACATCACAATCTCTCCCAAGCCAGTAGAGGTTTCTGTCAGCGGCTTGTCTGCCGCAAATAAAACCTACGACGGCACTACAGATGTCAAGGTTGATACCTCGGGCATCAACCTCTCACTTTCAGGCGTTTTGCCGCAAGACAACGACTCCGTCAAACTTACTTACGATACCGCCGTAGGACAATTTAGCGATGCAACCGCAGGTGAGAATAAGCCTGTACAGCTGACTCTCGAAGGGGCAAAACTCAGTAATTCCAACTACACGTTCTCTGGCACGGCTCAAACCGATGCAACAGCAACCATTGCACCACGCGAGGTTGGTCTTATCTGGAACAACACCGAAAATCGCGCCTCTGGCGATGGCCTGAGTGTAACTGCCGAACTCACAAACACCGTAGCTGGCGATGATGTTTACGCCGTAGTGAGTGGCGGAGATGCAACAGCGGCTGGAACCCATACCGCATCGGCAACAATCGCAGGCTCCGATGCAGGCAATTATGTCTTTTCAGCTGACATATCTACAAACGTAAGCTATAGCATTGTTTCAGCTGCAGGGATTGAAGGAGAAGATTCTTCCCAGCCTAATTCCTCTGGACCGAACGAATCCTCAAAACTCGAATCATGCGACAATTCGTCTCAGCAGACTACTCCAACAACCAGCGACTCTAACGGACTCATACCGATTGCGCTACTCATCATAGGTGGCTGTGCGGCAGTGATAATAGGTATTTGTCTACGTCACCGAAACTAACACTAGAGACTTACCAACTTCATGAAATCAAGAGCGCATGGAACATTTTCAAGTCAACGATTTAAACCATGCGCTCCGTACCCTCTAATTAAGTCATAATTCTTGGAAAAAGAGTCTCGCTATTACGAAATTACGCCCTACTCTTCGCCCTCTTCTCCCCGTTCATAAGGAGTAAATTCGGCAAGGAAGCCCTTTTGATCAAGCGCTTCCACAATTTCATCCAGCACTTCTTGCGATTCTGCGCTTATATGGTGAAAGTGATAGCCACTCGTAATTGCCGACAAAGGACTCGAAACGCCGTTTTTGAGATCAGCCACAAACCTTTGAACATCTCTGCGATTTTTGATATGTAAAGGCGCTTCCAACTTTGCATACGTTCTATGGTTTACCAAAACATCTTCAACGCAACCGCCCAAATCAACAACAAGATTGAGCTCTTCTTCAATTTGATCAAACCCATGGCGTACTTTTACTAATTTGCAAGGCTGGGTATTGGAATCATTCAAAAGGTAACCACGATTGGTTGAAATAATGTCGTATCCCGCAGTACGGAGTAGTGCGATATCCTGCACAATAATCTGCCTGCTAACTCCAAGCTTTTCTCCCAAGGCTGTCCCCGATAAAGGAGTTTTGCTGGTCTGCAGAGTCCTAATTATTTCTTTGCGACGGGGAGAATCCACCATGAGAAAGCCTCTCTAAAAACTTTACTTTTCGTCTTTCTGAAACAAAAGCACTACTCCATTTTACGAAAGGCTCGTAATCAAATAAACAGATTACTTTAAAGCTCAAGCCGCAACTCTCAAGAAAATAGCTTTGCATCGAGAATGGAACGGCACCTTAAGAGCTACTACACTACTTGATTCGCTGAATTCTTAGATGGCTGCTTCATCCATCTCCATCGCTCTCGTTCCTACTTTTTCATCACTTGTATCGCTTAAGGGCTTCCCCTTCGTTTCCATTCCGAAAAGCGCAATTACTACCGCTACTACCGCAAACGCAGAAGCGAGCATTATGAAAACTACGGTAAAGCCTACGCCCTCACCAAATGAAGCATAGACTAAAGGCACAATAAACGGAGCAACAAAAGCACCGATACGACCAAAGCATGCCGCCCAGCCAGTACCCGAACCACGCACATCGGTCGGATATACCTCAGGTGTGTAAGAATACACGCAACCCCAAGCACCAAGAGCGAAGAAATAAAGCAAGCAACCCGTTGCTAATACTGCCATTTCCGATCCCGCATGACCAAACAGCCATGCGGCAAATGCCGTACCTGCAAAGTAAGCAATAAGAACTTTCTTTCTACCAATTCGCTCAATAAGCCATGCCGCACTAAAGTAGCCGGGAAGCTGAGCCAAACATATGATTACCGTAAAACCAAAGCTTTGCACCAAGGAAAATCCCTGAGCTACCAGCAAGCTTGGCGTCCACAAAACAAAACCGTAATAACCAAAATTAATACCAAACCAGATAACCCACAAAACTAACGTTGCACGAAGATTATTTTTTGACCACAGCTGAGAAAACGATTTCCACGCAGAAGTTTTGATTGCACTCAACTGCGTCTTTTTATTGTTGGGAACAACAATATCAGCCTCTGCCTCCATTTTGGTAACAATCTCATCAGCCTGTTTATGCTTACCGACCAAATCAAGATATCTTGGAGACTCCGGGACCATAATGCGAAGTACCGCAGCAAATAAAGCTGGAACAGCTCCAACCAAAAAGGCAATACGCCAGCCATAAACTGGAATCAGCAAATAAGCAACAAGCGCCGCTATAATCCAGCCCCAAGCCCAAAAACTTTCCAATAAAACTACGTTTCTACCGCGCTGCTTGATGGGAGAAAACTCACTAACCAGTGTTGATGCTGCTGGTAATTCCCCACCAAGACCTAAGCCAGTAATAAAACGACAGATAACTAGCATAGTGAAATTAGCCGATATGCCGCACAAGAAGCTTCCAACACTATACATAAGCAGGGTAAATAAAATAACCTTACGGCGACCCCACTTATCTGAAGCAATTCCCGAAAATGCTGCACCAATAATCATGCCAAAGGTGCCTGCACTTGCAAGCATACTTTGATCAAGGGGAGATAACGTCCAATCACTTCCTACTGCCGCCAAAACACCCGAAACCATACCTTGGTCCATTGCGTCAAAAAGCCACCCAATACCAACTATCAAGAGGATCTTGTTCATGGTAGGTGTCATAGGAAGACGTTCGAGTCTCTGTGAAATGTTCATTATCTCCTGCTTTGCTAGTTCGTGTTTCATGTTTTTATCTTCAAAGAAGCATGACTAACCATAGCACAGCATATACATCTGACAAGACACTTGTTTTGACAAATTACGAAAAAGAAGGATGCAAGTAGCCTGATCCGAGCCTGTTCCGTATGAAAATGCCCGAAGACAAGAAGATTCTCCAGCTTCTTTTGCTGCTTTTCAAACATAATTAAGGTAACCACAAAAGGGAAAGTTCAAATCTCGAAAACTCCCCCTATTCCATTTTGCAACTTAACGCACTAAATGGAAACGACCCTAAGGAGCCTGCAATGTATGATCTCAAGGCACTCGTCTACGGCGCTGCTGTGGGAGATGCCCTAGGAGTACCCTTTGAGTTTCAAGGTCGCAATACCTTTAGATGCACACACATGTCATCTGGTGGCGTACACGGCATGCCTGCCGGAACGTTCTCGGATGATACATCGCTGCTTATTGCCACCTGCGACAGCATTCGCGCCTGCAATGGCGAAATCGATACCAACGACATGTCAAATCGCTTTTGCAACTGGCTCAACAACGGAGACTACGCCATCGATGGCAAGGTATTTGATGTCGGCAATGCTACCGCCACCGCACTCAACGAAGGGCGCGGCCTCACCCACGAGCAATCCAACGGCAACGGCTCGCTTATGCGAATAGCGCCACTTGCACTCACAGATGCCACAGATCAACAAATAACTGAAGTCTCCGCTATCACACATGCCCACCCCATCTCCACCACCGCCTGCATTGTTTTTGTGCACATCCTGCGCAAAGTAATGCACGAAGTAGACCTCCCCGCCGCTATACATAACACCATCCCCGACAACGAGCAATTCGCTTTTCTTGCCGACATCGAGAATAAGAGCCGCGATGAAATCCAATCCACTGGATTTGTTCTCCACACGCTTGAAGCAGCACTTTGGTGTAACCTCAATACAGAAAGTTACGCTGAATGCGTACGGGAAGCGGTAAATCTTGGTAGCGACACTGACACCACTGCATGCGTGGCAGGAGCACTTGCCGGAGCAATCTATGGATACAACGCAATCCCAGAGCAGTGGCTTAAAACTTTGCGTGGAAAAGACATTATAGATGCCTGTCTCTTTAAAACAGAATGACAGACTGAATGAAGTCGTATTGCCGAGAAAATACAAACTGAAATCTAAATCGAAGATTCTACTGAATTCATTTTAAGTCAAAGTTACGCCTCGAGTTTTAAAACTCCAAAACATTCAGGTTTATGAAAATTGGGAGTGTCGCTTTCTATCGCATTCCACGAAAGATAATGCTTTTGTTCAGTCAGGTTTCCGCACTTGTAAAAGTTGCCACGAAGCTGCATTCCCGATTCCACAAAAAACTCGGGATAAAATGATCTAATAAAATCAAACGGAACGCAGTAGGTAATCTCCCAGCCATCTTCAGTGCGCGTCGATACCGCATTAAAAAGATTATCGGTTCGTACAAGTCGCGTACGATCGGTTTTCGTTGTCCCAATTTGAACACCAACTGCACAATTTGGATTAAATTCCAAATTTAAATAACGCACATCTCCCGTAACTGGCGCGATAAAAAATTCCAAGCAACTATCTTCATAGGTGTTAGCTAAGAGATCCGATTCGGGATATTCGGCACGAATGTGCTCCTCTTGAGCCCACATTCTTACATAAATGCATCATCGCTATAACAAAGTTGCGCATAGGCGGAAATATCAACGGGATCAAGCCATTGTTGGTTGTTTATATCAAGTACTGGAACATTACCCCAATCAGGTTCACCATCCACCCGTACCACAGAATACGTTTTCAGAGAAGATTCATTAACTTCTCCCCCGCTAGCTTTCTCTGTCTCGGATTCAGTTTTGGAAGTATCGTTTTCATTTGAAGTGCCTGCGACAATCCCCGTCTCATCAGAGGAGCCTTCTGTTCCTTGGTTAGAATTCTGCGAGCATCCCGATAAGAAAAAAGAGACCACCAGCATGGAAGTTACCAGCACGACAAGTGCTCTTATCATTTTTCGAGTCATGACAACCTCCACTTCACATCTGAAAGTAATTCAAATCTAAAAGTAACATCCAGTTATTTGACTTCTAAAAAATATCTGGATATTCGATCTGCTGCTTCTCAGTGCGGGGGCACACACTTAAATGGAATTTTAATCATATTTTATTATGACCGTAATTACTTCATATCCTACTTAAGCTCCTTTCGAAGCGCCACGATAACTGCAACAGATATATCACTTCCGAAAAAAGTAATATGATAAGGAGCACACGAAACATTCCTAGACTTACAAAGTTAAGGGCTCGAATATGCTCTAAAACAGACAAAACAAGCATTCAATTGAGGAGCACTACTATGAAAAAAGAAACATTTGACTACATCGCTAAGCGTGTTGATATCCTCGCAGTATCTGATTTCAGCACACAAATTACCAAAGATGCAGCGCTTGCATGGAAAAACGCAGTGGCAGCCGATAATAGCGATGCTGCAGTAGAAGAAGCAACCACTAATTTGCTCAACATCCTTGAAGGTCGCCCCACAACCATTGATGGTGTTATCGCATTTTTAGAAGGTCCAGCAAAAGAAATGATGGGCGAAGAAGCAGCGGCGCAAGGCTTAGCTGCGCAACTTGCCCGCAAAGAAGCTGGAGCTAAATGGTGCGACTGCGAAGCATGCAGCGCTGCAACTGAAATCCTTGCAAAATTTGGGCGCATCGCAGATTTGCCGCAAAACTAGCTTTTTTGCAAAAACTGTTCTTGTCGGGTCGATAATCCCCTATTCAGAGCTTCTAAAAGTCAATATAGCATGTGAATAGGCTATGGATCCAAGTCTCATATTTACCAATTAAATACGCTTTGGCAAATTAACGCTTTATCGGGTTGAAGTTAAACAACGTTACGAAAAAACCTCAACCCGATAAAGCAATTTTTTGCCCAAAAGAAGCATTTTTACTCATTACTTTTCCAAATCAAGAATTCCAGTATGACCCTGGCGGCAATCATAACGTCGGCAGGGTCATAAGTAAGGTGCTTTCTACTACCTAAAATGATCTTCGAATGGGTAAAGCGACGAACGGGATCTGTGATACCATGAACGCACATTCCCCGACGAAAGGCTTTCCATGACTACCGTTATTGCACGACGCACACTCGCGAGTTTATGTATAGCCTTTATTTTGGCTATTTCATTATCTGGTTGTTCTTCAACTGAAAATAACCAATCAGCACAAGAACAACAGTCTGCTTCTCAGGCTCAAACAACAGATCAAAACTCGTCCGAAGACGCAAACAATAGCGAAGGAACCGAAATGCAACCTTCTTCTGATTTTATGCAAGTTGCCATAGATGAAGCTTATCAAGGCATTCAAGCCGGTGACGGCGGACCCTTCGGTTCAGTGATTGTGAAAAACGGCGAAATAGTAGGACAGGGCCACAATCGGGTACTCGCCGAAAACGATCCCACTTGTCATGGCGAAATGGAAGCAATTCGTGATGCCTGCAAAAACTTAGGGACACATGATCTTTCAGGCTGCGAACTCTATACTACTGCTGAACCATGTCCTATGTGTCTAGGGGCAATTCTCTGGTCCAATATGTCGCAGGTATATTATGGATGCACGCGCCAGGATAGTGCTGAAATAGGTTTTCGCGATGATGCTTTCTATCGCCAATTAAATGGGGAAGAAGAAACCGTAAGCGTGCAAGAGTTTGATAGGGAAACCTGTCTTGAACTTTTTAACGACTACGCTGCCGAAGATGCCCAGCGCTACTAATTACCAAAACAGCATATGCTAGAGCGACAATACGTTGTTCATTATATAGTTATCTGCTAAATCACTACTCAATTGTTGCCTCGGCATTTAATTATCACCTTGCTAGGAGTTTCTGTGCGTACACCACGTTCTCGCCTTTCAAAAGGCTTTTCTCTCGAAAAACGTCTCATAGATTGCGAACAAGCTCTAGAACTATATCCTGGTGTTTGGCGAGGCAAATGGAACAGATGGGGTTATGAAAAACCGTACCAACGAATCATTCTTGATCTTGGATGTGGTAAAGGAGAATATACAGTTGCATGCGCAAAACTTCATCCCGATACCCTGTTTATTGGACTCGATATTGAAGTAATTTGTGCTATTAGAGGTGCCGAACGAGCAATCGATCAAAAGATTCCAAATGCAGTATTCGTCTGCGCAAAGGACCCCGAATTAACCGAACTTTTCGCTCCAGAAGAACTCAACGGTATCCTCCTCAACTTTCCCACTCCTTACCCAAAAAAGAAACGAGCGCCGCTGCGCCTAACCTACCTCGATCGCCTCATAACATACCGCAACGTTCTTGCACCAAAAGCCTCCGTTCGTTTGAGAACTGATAGTTTTCCTTTGCGTGATTTCTCCCTAACTCAATTAGAGCTTGCCGGCTACGATTTAAAATGGAAAAGCGACGATGTTCGTAAACTTTTCCCTGATGAACCTCTAAGTGCATACGAACAAAAGCTCACCGCACAAGGAAACACCGTCTACGGGTTTGAAGCGGTGCCAGGCTCTTTACCTGAGCAAATCATACAAACAGCTCCTTTGAGTCTTGTGAGCTATTTACCCGAAAATGTTGAAGACTTAGAATACATTCCTCATGGAATGCAAGGATGCGTGACAAACATGCGTGGCCGTCGTGCTAATCGTAGAAAAAAGGGATTATCCGAATGGACTCGCCCCATTATTTAGCAACGGAAACAAAAGTTCTCTGACATCAAAGCAAATTCAAATAGATTCAATTATTTTATGACCAGAGATGTCATATATAGTTGACATTTACAAAGCGATGCAATATATTGTTGGCATAATGTAAGATATATATTGCATATGGTTTTATTTCATGAATACTCAAAAGAATTTAAAGCTCAAAGTCTCAAGAATGGAAGCGGGTTTATCGCAAGCAGAGCTTGCTCAGTGTGTTGGCGTAACAAGACAAACAATTAGCCTTATTGAATCAGGAAACTACAACCCTACTCTTAAACTTTGTCTTTCAATTTGCAAAACACTCAATAAAACCCTCGATGATTTATTTTGGGAGGAGTAGTAAATGAAACTATCAGAATTAAAACTCATAAAACAATGGCATTCATATGTGGGACCAACCGATGAGCGCCTCGAAAAGGAAAGTTGCAAAATATATCGAACTGGGTTTCTCTTGTTAACTTCAGGCATGCTTCTTTACTTCATTTACGGCCTTACGGCAGACCAAGTAGCATGGATACACAATATATCGAATGACCCCCATTCAAACTTCCAGACCACTATTTCCCCTCTTTTAATCTGGCTTTTTATTGTTTGTGTTATCTGCGCATTCATCCAAACACGAAAAGGTTTTATTGACACTAATCGTTTTGCCGAGACTGACGAGTTCCCACTTGGATACTTCGCCTTGATTTCTGGACTCGTAAGTACGTTAGCCGTTTTTGTCATCTGGGCTATGAGATGTATTGCCGAATTGCAAATTGTCAGCGCTGATGAAGTATTTTGGATTGCAAACTTAGCTGTAGGAATGGTATTCGGAATCATTCTCTTCGTGCTCTTACTTCTGATATTCTTTCTGTACTACATAAGTGCTAAACATTCTCGAGCACGAATCGAATCAAAACTCAATAAAGAGCAATAGTAAAAATAATACCTGATAGCAATATACAAAACGCTTTTGTAGCGCTTGCTCTACCTGAATGTTGCTTGCGAATTATTACGCGCCTGTATATGCCTCCTCTGCAGAGTTGCTGAAATCTTGGGCTTCCAACCACATACGCTCTTCATCAGTTTCTGGTATATCAATTCGCTCCAATTTAAAAACAACGGGACGAGTACCATCGTTGCAACATGCAATCATCATGCGTTCGTCATTTGTCCAACCATGCATAATTGAACCACCCTGAAGTGCTGTGTAGATATAGCGACTGACACAATCCCATGCTTCAGCACACGGAAACTGAGGATCTAAGTCGCGTCCAAAATGCCAAAAATCATCCTTGCCATTTTCACGCTCAAACAGAAATGTTTGACCAACTTCAAAACAGGGACAAGGGCCACTTTGAGGATCCGCTAAATACTTACCTTGCAAATCTTGGAAACATTTTTTATCGAGTACCGTTACTTTGCACGCATGCTTCATAGCTGCTCTCCTCTTTTTGTGATTCCCCCAGATAATTCTTCCAAACAACAGCATAACAGTGCCCCAAATCACCAGATGTGATCTGGGGCACAAAATCCCATTAATTCTTAGGAAAAAAAGATTTATTCTTCGTACAATTCAATGATGGCATCATCTTTGATTACGAATGCCAAACGTGCATCACCTAATGCCTCAGGCCCAAAAATAACACGATCGGCATCGTCCATGTAAGTTTCTAGCTTATCCACTTTGTACGCAACATGGGGCTGTTTGGATAAAATCTCTGGGAATCGAGTACCTTCCTCAAACTTTAGATACTCGATCTTATAGTCGTATTCATCAACGCTTTCGTTGACCCAGAACCCTCCCCATTCGTTGTACTCCATATTTGGCTTTTTATTAAGAACAGGAATTCCAATATGCATATACTCAGCAGACATTGAAGCCTCCTAATATTCAAACACTAAACCACAAATCGGTTAGGACAAACGTATAACCACTCCTCTGGGCTATTCCTTAAAGAAAACAGGAGTATGAGCAGGGGTATTCCAAAGGCTCAAGAACTCATCATCCCATTTTGCAATATTCATCTGGAATCCGCCTGATTCTTGAACGGTCAAAATCTCTCCAACCATATTGGCAACTACTTCTACACCGAGCTCTTCAAGATACTCAACCGTATCCTTGTAGAGAATAAGCATTTCCATCATAGTCGTAGCGCCGCAGCCATTAATCATAACGAAAGCCTTGTCGCCTTTTTCAAGACCTACATGCTCCACCAACTTAGGAGCAATCATCCCAACCGTCTCTTTGGAGGAAGCCATTGGAACGCGAACACCGCCACCTTCACCATGCTGACCTGCGCCAATTTCCATCTGGTCTGTCTCGCCTAAATCGCCAAATGGCATACCATTTTGGGGATGAGTTGCATCGGTGCTCTTTACTGTAATTGAAGCCATGCTCTCAGCATAGCGCTGAGCAATATCTGCTACTTCATCAAGAGTCTTTCCTTCGGCAGCAGCTGCTGCAGCAATATGATATACAGGCACACAACCTGCTAAACCGCGCTGATTATCTTCACATTCTTCATTATAGCGAATTTCTTCACCCGTAATTACCTGACGAACGTTCATTCCAGCTTTCTTTGCAAGCTTCATTGCTTGCTTTCCAGCTAGCCGGTCACCTGCATAATTGAGCGTCAGAAGCAAAACTCCGTGACCCTTATCAGCAAGCTTCATCGCCTCAAAAACCGCTGCCCCATTAGGTGCAGCAAAAATATCACCATCAACTTGAATATCCAGCATGCCCTTACCTACAAACCCCTTTTGTGCAGGTTCGTGGCCAGAACCTCCATAGGTAACAATCGTTACGCGATCCGCTTTTTCAAGATCTTTGCTTACTACGGTATGGCCGTCTACGGTTAAGATATCTCCATAAGCCAATCCAAAGCCCACAAGCTCTTCGTCAGTGATGGTCTCCTGGCTGTTAATAAATTTTTTCATCATTGGTTTCCTCCTTGTTTTTCGTAATGCACAGCTTCCCCTTATGCTTGCGCAAGACCCCTAAAAAAGCATGCCATCGATACTGCTCCAGCATCTGGCGTACCAATAGTTTTTTCTCCGTAGCTTTTTGCGCGACCAAATTTTGAAACAAAATTCTTTGAATTCTCTGCGCCCGCTTCTGCTGCCTGAGCTGCTATTTCAAATAAACCTGCTTCATCGCCTGAATATGCAGCAATTGCTTCACTCGCAGGAATAACCGCATCCATCATGGTCTTATCGCCCACTTCGGCACCACTCATATCGGCAAGCTCTTCTAGCGCGTGAGCAAACATTGCTTTTAACTGCTCGGTATCCACTTCAGCACCCTCAGGTGCTACTTCCTGTAGTCCATCAAGCCAAGTATTCCAAAGGGGGACCGCGCTGCCTCCATTAAGAACCATTACCGCCATGGCGACATCATCAAGCATTTCCTGGATACCGCCATCCGATTCGTCAATTGCCCCTTTTATCGCATTAGCGATCTTGACCATGGTTAACCCATGATCTGCATCCCCAAACTGAGAATCAATTTCAGTAAGTTTGTCTTCAGCGGCAATAACGTTTTCGCTCGCATGAACAAAGCGAGCTGCAAGCTCCTCTTTTGTAATCACTTTTACCCCTCCTAAAGCCTTTGACCCCCATCAAAGCAAAACACTAAACTCTTAAACTTAAATCGACCACTGAAAGTTTCTTCCGTTTAACACTAGATTGGTGCAGCAAAACAGCCATTGCACCAAGCGCATGGCATCCAAGAATCTTCGTGCACAAACAACAATTACGCTATACAGCGCAATACGGCATAGTAATGACGTAAGACCTTACGCATTGCTTCATCGCCTGTATTCAAAAGTTCAACCCAATTGTTTGGATGTTGATCGTATACCGCATCTCGTGCTGCAAGAATAAAGTCGGTGTAGAGATTTACTTTTGCGATACCACCTTGAGCGCACCTCGCCAAGTTTTCATCACCTGAACCAGAGCCTCCGTGCAGAACAAGCGGAATTTGAAGTGCAGCATTAAGTTCCGCCAAGCGTTCAAAGCTAATATGAGGCTCACCTTTGTACGTACCATGCACGGTGCCAATAGAAACCGCCAAGGAATCTACCCCTGTTGCCTCCATTAATTTCTTTGCCGAATCCACTTCGGTATATACGCTCTCAGACATCGCATGGGGATTATTGCTTTCTTCAGTTCCCACATGGCCAATTTCAGCTTCAACCGTCACCCCATGAGCGTGCGCTAATTGGCAAACCTCTTTAGTAAGAGCTATGTTTTCCTCTAAAGTTTTACTGGAAGCATCAATCATGACCGAAGTAAAACCACATCTAATTGATTCTTCTACCGTTTCCAATTTGGTGCCATGATCTAAGTGAAGCGCCACAGGTGCATCCGTTTTTTCCGCATAGTACTTGCCCAACAGCGCAGCTTCTTCAATGCTTAACTGCTCCAAATGAACTTCCGCAAAACTCAAAATCAAAGGAGCATTAAATTCCTGGGCTACTTGCGCATAAGCACGAACGGAATTTGAATCTACAAAATCAGGTGAAGGAATAGCGTAGCCTTCCTTCCATGCCTTTTGAAGCATTTCATTTGAACTTACCAGCATATACAATCCCCTTCTTCAGCGTAATTCCCCACCGTACGCCTTTTAATTACACTCAAGCAACAAAGATAAGGTATCCCATTAACCCCATCCATGCGTGAATGTACCAAAATTATATCTTCCAAGCAGGTACGATTCTAGGAACTTTCAAATAGGTAAGCACCGCGAACAGGCTCTTATCGCCAAATCTTCTTTTAGAGATTGACAAACAACAAAACTTAACGACTGCAGTAAATGAGCATCCCATTTCAACTCATTGCAAAATAAGTGTTAAACGAGCCGTCTAGTCCCATGGTTGCAAAAAGCGCCGCCTTATACTCATAAATAAGACAATAACCTACAAGCGAAGCGACTTTTCATGACCGACTTCAACACCCCGCCAACCAAAGACGAAATACAATATGCCAGAGATGTCATACAAGGTAAACGCAAATGGGATGCGCGGATTATTATTGGATTTGCCATTTTCGGTGCACTTTTTGGGATCCTTGTTGGTTTTTCTAGCGCTCAAGCAAATAATGAATCTCTTGATATTGGTTTTACTTTGCTATGTTCGGGAATATGCGCAGCAACACTTGCAATAGTATCCATGCTTGTTCTTAACTCTATTCGATCAATAGGTGCTCTATGTAAGGTGTGGCTACCAGCACGCATTCTGGTCGGAATAGCCTGTCTGCTACTCGTTTCCCGAATAGTGCAAAAGATAGCGTTTTGGGTATTTTTCCCCTCTGAATTTATCGCCGATGTTGTATTGAGTGTACTTTTTTTAATCTTCTATATTTTGTTGTTCAATATTGGACTGCGAATTATTTTTGCCCTCTATTGTTTGATCACTGGCAAGGATGAAGATGAAATAATGACTCGTGCTATTGCCGCTAAAACCAATAAAAAGAAATAATGCGACATGTTATTTTCTTTGAGAAGGTAACGGTTATCCTCGTTTCAAATATTATTCCAGCTCTTTTTTCTTGTGCTATTTCGACGTTCGTTCGTATTAAGTTCTGCATGCCGTCTTTCTTTTCAGGGACCTTACCCCTTTTCTCACTTAAGCACTATTTCGTATAGAATTGTGTCTATCTCATTCGCTCTATGCTAAAAAATACTTTAAGCATTACCCAACATAGGCCCATGCTATATCGGAGGTCGAACTAACATCATGAAAAAAGCTCGCTACTTAGAACTGCTATCGCATTCTTTTCCCACTTCACGCCAAGCCGCAAGCGCAATAGCTCACTATTCCGGAGAGCTATCACTTCCAAAACCTACTGAACTTTATATATCTGATATTCATGGTGAATATGAAGCATTTGCCAACATTTTAAGAACTGGCTGCGGAAGTTTACAGCGCGTTATAAACGAAGCGTTTGACCAATCGCTAACCGATCAAGAAAAAGCAGCTCTTACCTGTCTAATTTGTTATCCGCAAGAAAAAATGGACTGTGTTCTATCCGACGAAGTTGAAACCGCAGCATGGTACGAAGAATCCATTTCACAACTATTAGTTTTGATTGACTATTTTTTACTTACTCATTCCAATCGCGAATTAGCCGATGCGCTTCCTGAAGAATTTGCCGTTCTCACCCAAGACTTGCTCTCGCTTGATTACCCAACCGAAATCGTCTCATCGCTCATCGCAACCAACACCGCAGCTCCTTACCTGGAAGCTTTGTGCCTTGCAGTAAGAACTTTGCTCGTTGGCAAGCTTCATATGGTAGGCGATGTATATGACCGCGGTCCTTTTCCTGAACTGATCATGGACGAGCTTGCAAATTCGCCCCGTATCGATATTCAATGGGGCAACCACGATATTGTTTGGATGGGAGCTGCGCTTGGCCAGCGCGGTTGCATTGCTCATGTTGTACGCAACTGTGCCCGCTATGGAAATCTGTCCATCCTAACCGATGCCTACGGCATAAATATTTTACCCCTAGCCAACTTTGCACTTGAAGCCTATCGTGACGATCCCTGTGTTGGGTATGGACTAAAGGGCAACCCTGCTCTTTCGCAACAAGAATATGATCTCAATGTAAAGATCCAAAAAGCGATGGCTATTCTGCAATTCAAAGTAGAAGCAAAACATATCGATGACAATCCTTCTTTTAACCTGGAAGATCGAAAATTACTGCATAAAATCAACCTCGAAACTAATACGGTAGAAGTAGATGGCGTTGAATACGCAATTACCGATGCAATATTCCCTACCGTCGATTGGACAGATCCCTACAAACTAACCGACGAAGAAGAAGCGGTTATGTGCTCGCTTGAGCAAGCCTTCCTTAATTGTGAAAAGCTTCAACGTCACATGGCGCTCCTTCTTAAAAAAGGGAGCTTATATAAAATCGAAAACAATACGCTTATGTATCATGCCTGTGTTCCCCTTAACCCTGATGGAACACTTAAAGAGGTAAACATCTATGGTAAAACCTACAAAGGAAAAGCGCTTTTTGATGCCGTAGACAAATATGTACGCGATGCCTTTACCGCCAAAGATCCTGAAAGCCGCAAGCGTGGTTGTGATTTGCTTTGGTATCTCTGGCTGGGAGAAGGATCGCCTTTATTCGCAAAAAGCAAGATGGCAACGTTCGAAATTTATCTGATCGAAGATAAAGCAGCACGTAAAGAAGTAAAAAACTCTTACTACTCGCTCCTTGAAGATGCCGAAGTTCTTGATGCGATTTTTGAAGATTTCGGTATGAACCCTGAAACCGCACGCATTGTATGCGGTCATACGCCTGTCAAAGTAAAGGATGGCGAAGATCCCGTTAAGTGTGGTGGCAAAGTCATTATTATTGACGGCGGAATGTCTAATGCCTATCAATCTACCACTGGCATTGCAGGTTTTACCTTGGTCTCTGATGCCAAAGGAATACGTCTTGTATCTCATCAGCCTTTTGTGGGAAGCGTTGCAGCAATTCGAGAAGATAAATGGGTTGAATCAACTGAACGGATCATTAGCGAGGCAGACCACACACTTCAAGTTGCCGAAACCGATGCAGGAAAACACCTCAAAAAGCGTATTGCTGATTTAGAAAAACTAATTTCTGCTTACCGTAAAGGAAAGATTGCAGAACAAATATAAAAGTAGAATGAGCGCCTGCTTAAGCGTACAACCAATGCTCTAAACAGGCGCTCTTTGAATTTACTTTGAATATATAGCTCTGATGCTCTTTGCTTTTTCTAAATAGGATCGCTGTATAAGCCCTTTTCACCCTCGTCGGCATTATGAACATCAAACGACGCACGCCTGTTCCAATGATCAACTGCTTCTTCATAGGTAGGCTGTTTTGTCTCTGCTTCATAACCGCACTTGTCGCATGCAACATAGTAGGATGGTTCACCACTGTCGCTATCAAACCATTCAGAAACATGAACTTCAGGACTTCCGCAATACGGACAAATATTCAATCCAGCCATTTCCCATCCCTCCTTCAGCATTTGAAATGCGAGAAATAAGCTTCTTTGAGTCTTGCACCAAACTTTCAAATCCCCTTTTGCTTAGTGCAATTTTCTCTATTCCTATTGTATACCTTATAGCCATGTCGTAGGGCTGTATTAATCCAGGTATTAATCCAGGTAGCACCCCAAACCAAAACGAGAATGACGCTACATCGTAAGCATCATGCAGCCCGTACCAAGCAAAATTGCCAAAATCATTTTGCCAAAAGCTTTATAGGATCTACCTAAGCGACCCATTCTTGGTTCGCTGTCCCTGTATGGCTTGTCGTGCATACGAATAGCAACAGAATCAGTTAGCAAAAAGCCGCACATTTTAACGAATTGCACAAACGCATAGATATAGAAAATTAAAGCGATGAATTCCATAGAGTATTCCTTTGCCTAAACACTACCAACAAATTTCAGCAAGTCGCCGATTCAGACATTCTCAAACGACAGAGTTTAGCCCTATCTCGTTTTAGGCCCATTATGTCCTTGAAGAGGCACATCAGACAAATCATCGCGTGCAACGACCGTATATTTAGGCATAGTAATTGTGAATCTCCCTTTTTCATCTAAACGAGAAAGATCAAGTCGCCTCTTGCTACTAGGATGATCCACTACAATTGTTCGAGGCTCAGTCGCATAGTAGCTATCCGACACCGTACCAGTGATATCAGTACCTACCAAAAACAAATCTGGATTATCCAAGATATACAAAACATCAGAAGGACTAAGCAGTGAAGGTGTGCGCACTGCAACAGGTCGATCCGAATTAGGATCTTGAACACAAATGAAAAGCTTATACGTGTCGAAATCTTGTACTTGCCTATTGAAATAACTTACTACTTTAGTTATTTCGTTAGGCTCTAATGGATTTTGAGATACTGGATAGCCTTGATATCTCGAAGAATCCTGAGATCTTGCAGGATTCTCGGGATAATCGCAACTCGGATATGCAGATTCCCGAGAAGGCGAATATGAAGAGTTGTAAGAAGAAGTACTGCAATACGAGCTACGCCCGTAAGAACTGCCAGAAACGTTTTTGTTAAGAAATTCTTCTATGATTTTTCTACCGAAGCCAAACATGCGATATTCCTTTCCGAACTAGAAACGCCAAAATCACTAAAATGCCCCAAAAAATATATAAAGACCTCGGTAAGACCAATCAATTATTTATATTGTTCCTTATCTTGCGATTTTAAACAATACCCTTTCTGTCATTTATTCCGATCCTTGCAAAAAGTGATACGACACGGATCGCGAGGACAAGTGATTCCACTTTGAATTAGTATCATAATTACGCTATGAATATTGATTCAGAAAATATCAAACACACCTCAAACACCACGGAAGTTATGAAGGACGACTCCCCTTCAGTAGTCCCACCCGCTTTAATCATTATGCTTGCCGTTGCTTCGGGTATGGCAGTAGGTAATCTTTACTGGGCACAGCCTCTTTTAGCGCAGATCACTCACGGTTTTGGCATAGATACCGCCCAGGGTGGCTTTTTAATAATGGCAACTCAGATCGGATACGCTCTAGGCCTTTTCTTTATAGTCCCGCTTGGTGATGTTCTCCATCGTCGCAAGTTAATATTTACTATGATGCTGCTCACCGTAATCGCCCTTATAGCAGTTTCTCTGGCACCTTCTTTTGCAGCACTTGCTTTTTCTCTTGGCTGTTTAGGTTTAGTGACCATTTCGGGTCAAATAATCATGCCCTTAACTGGCGATATATCGAGCCCAACTGAGCGAGGCAAAAACGTAGGCATTATTTCTGGCGGAATTACGATTGGTATTTTATCTGCACGAACCATAAGTGGCCTGGTTGCCGATGTGTTTGATTGGCGCGCAATCTATCTTTTTGCAGCAGGAATTAATATTATTTTGGCTTTCATTATTGTTCGCATGATTCCTGAAACACCCGATCGGGAAAAAATATCTTACCCAGCTCTTATTCACGATGTGTTTCATACCCTTCACACCACCCCAACCCTTATCCCTTTAATGATGATTGCGGCGTGTTCATTTGGCATTGTATTCAATATTTTTTGGACATCGGTTACCTTTCTGCTTTCAGCAGAGCCATTCCAATATTCAACTTTTCAAATTGGCCTAGTAAGCTTAACCGCAATTACGGGAGCACTCGCCGCTATGAAAGTAGGATCATTGCAAGATCGTGGATTAGGGGTTAAAGCAACGGGTGTTTTTCTTGCCCTTAATTTGACATGCATTATCCTTGCAGATTTATTTGCAGAAACTTCAGTAATTGCTCTAATCGTGCTTGCAGCAATTTACTCACTCGCCAACCAAAGCGTTTCGATTTTGAATCAATCACGCCTGTTTTCTCTTAATCCAACCAAACGAAGTCGTCTCAATACCTGTTTTGTAGTTAATAATTTTATATTCTGCGCAATTGGTAGCACCCTTGCCTCAATACTTTGGAATATAGGAGGTTGGCATGCCGTGATGACAGGTGCTGCCGCTACCCTCGTAATCGCCCTTATAATCTGGGCGGCATCATACAAATCATCAAAAGCATTCGACGAGAAAACTCATCTTCAAGAAAAAGTTCGGTAGCAAGCCACTAGAAAATCAAAGGATCAGAAACAAGCGCTAGCACTTCTACCTGGACATATGAAAACAGAATAAACCGAATACTACGCGCAAACTACAGTACAGCATTCTTTATCCAAGTTTCACCCTTAGCGCGTAAACCATTAGCAATCCCTCTGCAGCCCATAAGAAAGACTCCCATCACCAGCCAAAGCGCCGCTATACGAGCCAAATCATCTGGCAAATATGGCCCAATAGCAAATACCAAGACTACCAATGCGGCAATATGCACAAGAGCCGACACTCCACACGTAAATGCCAAGTAGCGAAAATCACCTGCTCCGATCAAAATACCATCGAGCGCCCACATCCAACCCTGAAGCGGCATTAGAATACCAACCACGATCATTCCAGTTGTTACCAGCGCTTGAATAGTGGGATTAGGAGAAAATAGCGACCCCGCAACTAATCCTAACATTGCAAAAACAACCCCAATAATAATCCCTGCGATAAATCCTGCTCGCGCTGTTTCTTTTGTTAAATTACGTGCACGATCATACGCTTGGGCACCTAACTCTGCCCCAACAAGGGTTTGACCCGCTATCGCTATAGAATCAAGAGCATTTACCGTAAAGTTCCAAGCCGCATTTACCACTTGATAAGCTGCAAGTACTTCAGTACCCATGGAAGCTGCAGCCATCACACTTGCCACTAAAGCCAAACGAAGAGCTAATGTTCTTACAAATAAAGGAAAACCATCACTTCCCGCAGAAGCAATCCCGCTCGCAGACGGTTTAAGAGAAGCTCCTCCTTGCACAATCCAACGCAGCGCAGGAACAAGCAGAAAGATGCCCATAAACCACTGGGCAATTGCCGTAGCAATACCAGATCCAGCAATACCCCAGCCCCAAACGATTACAAACAAAATATCAAGTACGGTATTAAGGGCTGCACCACTCACTGCAGCAACCAAGGTGATATTCACTTTTTGCAATCCTCTAAAAATACCATTTGATGCATAAACTAATAACATCCCAGGAACTCCAAGCAAAACCATTTGAGTGTAAATAGTTGCCTGTTGAAGGGTTTCTCCCTTCCCGCCTAAGAAGCTACAGAGGGGCTCGGCAAAGACAAAAAGCAGTACGGCTAATAGTAATCCGATACTTAGTGACAGCCATAAACTGTTCATACCAGCTTGCAAGCCTTCACGTTTTCTTCCTGCACCGAAAAGACGAGCAACCTGTGATGTAGTGGAATATGCCAGAAATACGCAAAGCCCAACTGCCGTCAAGACAATGGTTGATCCCAAAGATAATCCCGCCAATGCAGGATCGCTGACATGTCCCACGATTGCCGTATCAATTAAAACAAAGGTCGGTTCTGCGATTAGCTGACCAAACGTCGGAATTGCTAAAACAAGAAGCTTTTTATTGATTGAAGGAGTTTTCGTATTCATTTTCGTATTCATAGGAGCCATTGTAGCAGCCCGTCTTAAACAACAAATTCCCAACATTTATCACTATGTAGACTACGTACAAAATCCTGCTTCGATATAATTCAGATAGAACAATAGCGCCTGATCATGTGCGAGGGATTATTATGACTACAGACAATCCAAAAGCCACAGAAGATAAAACAAATGAAAACTGTTCAAAAATTACCAATCTTGAAACACAAGAGACTGAAATAATTGACGTCACTCCACTTGATTTAGATCAAAACAGCAAGGCATTCGGGGATAAAAACGGAGATGTTTTTGAGCAGGTAACAGCAAAATACTACGAAGCCACAAGCACCATAAGCAATGATTCGTCAACTGTCTCACCTGGCGATAATAACTCTGAATCCGACGTGCGGAACAACACTACCACCAGCAAAGTAACAGCCACAGCGGAATCTACCAATGATCCTGTTACCGTGATCCCTGATGTTATCCCAGTCGATGGAGAAGAAATTCCCGCATCGCAAACACAAAAAATCAAAGGTGCAGCCCAAATGGCAGCAGGTGGCGCCCTTGCGGTTGCAGGCGTACCCCTCCTTATTCTACCGGGTCCGGGCGCAGTCTTTATCGTGGGCGGTGTCGCACTTGCAAGCAAAGGTCAACGGAATTTTTCTGGACGAGCAGCTTCTCCTCTTGAAGCTAAACTTGATGCTGCTGCAGCTAAGATGACAGAAATCGCAAAAGAACAAGCAAAACAAGCTGCCCAAAATGCAGCAAAAGAAGCTCCCCACGTTGCAAAAAATATTGCACAACAAATTCCTGTCGCCGCAAAAAAGGCTGCAGATTCGGCACCTGTAGTAGCAAAGAAAGTGGCAGATAAGGCACCAATCTTGGCTCAAAAAGTTGCGGACACCGCACCTATCGTTGCCAAGAAAATCTCAGAAACAGCACCAGTAGTAGCTAAAACAATCGGAGATAAAGCACCTAAAGTAGCAAGAAAAGTGAGCGAATCAGCACCTGTAGTTGCCGAAAAAGTAAGCAAGCAGGCACCTCAAATTGCTCGAAAAGTCGCCGAAGGAGCAGCGACAGTGGCAAACACCACCATAAAAGCAGCACCTATCATTACTGACAAAGTTACAAAGTCAGCCCCTCGAGCTGCAGAAAAAATGGCGCAGACTGCTCCCAAGGTTGCCGGTAAGGTAATAGTGGGGGCACCCGTCGTTGTAGAAACAGTATCAAAAGGCTTAGTAAAGGGTATTTCCCTTGGAGCAGACTTGCTCAAACAGGCAGGAAATAAAATTACCGAATCCAAAACCGATTCAGAGCATACCCACTCGAACACACTTCATACGAAGTAATACAAAAACAAACCCAAGGATTAAACAAGGAATAGTTCCTCCCACGGAAAAGGAAATGCCCCAATCCGAGATAAATAATCCGCAGACGCTGGTGCCAATCGTGGTGCCAAGATTGGTTGTGGTCAGAAATAACCCATTTATAAAGTCAGGGGCATCAGGGGCAGAACGAGACACCATAAACTGATCAGTGGTATTTGCTACACCCACCACAATTCCAAGAAGCACAACAACTACCGCAGCAAAAAGATTATTTGCTTCTGACACTAAAAGCAGCACATAAAGCAGAATGAGCAACAAGGGTCCAACGATCATGGTTTTATAAGGGGCTCTACCAAGTGTCTTTCCTGCAATGATATTCCCTGCAACATTAGAAAGCCCATATACCAACAACAAAGCACTTACTAAAGCAGCACCCAACCCGATGGAACTGCCAAGAAATTCTGCCATGAAGCTATAAAACCCAAACATCGCTGCATTAATCGCTCCTGCCGCAAGGAGAGAAACTAGAACTACAGGACGCTTAAGGACGGCAATTTGCTTGCCATACGAAAGGGGCTCTTCTACAGGCATCGAAGGAATAGCTACAACGCTAAGAACAAATACCGCAATTGTAACCGCGGCAAAGAAGCTCATGGCAGCCGAAAACGAAATATAATCAGCCAGCATACCAGCAATGGGCGCACCAACAACCATACCCGCTGAAACACCAACAAAAACCTGCGCTGAAGATTTTGCGCGCTCTTCAGGAGTGTCACCCGTATGCTGAGCAAGTGCCATCGCCATTGATACATACAAAGGATGAAACGCAGCAGGAATCACTCGAGCAGCAATAAGTATTTCAAAAGTTGATGCAAACACGGACACCACATTGCAAAGAGAAAAAACGCCGAGTGACAAAAGCATTACTTTCTTACGATTAATTTTCGAAAACAAAAGCGGCATAGTAGGGCCCGCGAGAGCAACAATAAGAGCAAATCCGCTAACAAGAAGCCCTGCGTCAGGAATTGAAACACTAAACCTTTCCGAAACATATGGAATAACACCTACTATGCCCATTTCGGTATTGAGAATGCTAAATACTCCCATTGTTAAAATGAGAACCAGCGTCTTATTGTTTACTTTTTTCACAAAATTCCTCTATCTAAATACGGCACAAAACACCAAATGACTACCTGAAAATCAGCGAATCTATCAAATGATTTTGCCCAGTATAAGAAGAGTTAACTAATATGTATAATACTTATATCTGATTTTTAGGTATTACATGATGTTATACTTTATGAGATAAGATCACCAAAACCGTTCGCTTCTCGCTTGGCATAAAAAAGCGTTCGCCTTGCGCTTATCTTTACACTCGGAGGTAGCTTCCATGGAATTTCGCTCACTTCGCTATTTTCTTATGATTGCTCGAGAGGGAACCATTTTAGGTGCCGCAAAGGTACTTCATGTATCCCAGCCTGCCCTTTCTCGCCAAATGAAAGATCTCGAACGAGAACTCGGTTGCACGCTTTTTACTCGAGGTAGTCGCCGCATCGAATTAACCGAAGCCGGAATACGTCTGCGCAAACGCGCCGAAGAAATAGTCGATCTAATGGAGCGCACTGGATCAGACTTCCTTGCTTCAGGAGATACCATCACGGGTGAAGTTCGTATTGGAGGGGGCGAAACCCCTGCGATGACCTTTGTTGCAGAAGCTATAGAGCAAGTTTTATCGGAATACCCTCACCTATCATTTAATCTCTACAGTGGCAACGGTGTCGATGTTGGAGAGCGTCTTGATATGGGACGCTTGGATTTTGGTTTGTTCGTCGGAAATGTAGATCATGATAAATATGAAGCGCTAAAGCTTCCCATGAAAGACACCTGGGGCGTCATTATGCGAAAAGACAGTCCTCTTGCCTCGCACACCACCATCAAGCCTGATGATCTGTATAATCAACCACTTATTCTTTCCCAGCAGGCTCTAAATGATATGTCTTCTTGGTTTGGTAAAAATGCCGACAAACTCAACGTTGTAGCAACCTATAATCTTCTCTACAATGCATCGATTCTAGTATCTCAGAGTATTGGATACGCACTAAGTCTCGATGGTTTAGTAACTTCTTCAACTAACGAAAATGCCCTCTCTTCATCAGTAGGAGAAACACGATCACAAATGCTCGATATCACCTTTCGTCCTCTTGAGCCACCGCTAAAAGCTGATATCTTTATTGCCTGGAAACGCTATCAGAGTTTTTCTCCTGCCGCCGGAGTTTTTCTAGAAAAGATAAAAGAGATGTGGCAATAATCGCATAGATACGACATTCCTTACCCTGCTTCATCTAACAATTTCCGGTGTACACGTACCTCAAATGCTTCCGCGCAACCTCAGCTAAATGATAGACAGATTGAATAGGCGTTGGCGCTATCTCCTTCATTTTGTAGCAAGGGAAAAAACGGCTGACATGGTAAGGAATTTCAGGATTGAGCGATGCTAACCAGCTCGATAACGCATCGATTTCTTCCTCTGAGTCATTCATACCTGACACAATAAGGGTAGTTACCTCTATATGACAAGTCGAACACTGCGTAAAAAGCTCTATTGAATGCATAACCGTTTCAAGTGAACCACCCACAAAGGAATAAAAATCTTGGCTAAATCCCTTCAAATCTATATTAACGGCATCCAAATAAGGTAGCAGCCTCTCAAGCATTTCAGTATTAATCATGCCGTTGCTTACTAATACATTCATAAGTCCTGCTTCATGAGCAAGATATGAACAGTCGAATACATACTCGAAATTAATCAGAGGCTCATTGTAGGTATAGGCAATGCCAACATTTCCTTGTGGTTTTAGACGAAGTGCTTCGTTAATCAATTTTTCTGGCGATACTTCCTGCCAGGGAACATCATCAATACCCACTTGAGAAATTGAAGCATTCTGACAAAATGCACAGTGTAAATTGCAGCCAAATGAGCCAATAGATAAAATCCTACTTCCCGACATAAAACGCGCAAACGGCTTCTTCTCTATAGGATCAAGCGCAAGACTGGTAACCTTCCCATATGAATCGCTTACCACCTCGCCATTCCGTGCACGCCTCGCACGACAAGCTCCCACTTGACCTTCTGCAAGAACACAGGAATTTGGACAAAGCGAACAATGTGCCCTCTCCTTTTTAGGTTTCTCCTCACGAGGCTTCATGTCGAATCACTTCAAAACGCTCGAGCTGGACATCGTAATCATCTACCCGTATACCTGCTTTTTGTTTAGCTATTGCAACTTGCTGCGCCACTGAATCTACTCCTTCAAGATTGGGAAGCAGCAGCCCGCGCCTATAGCCTTTCGTTACCACCACCCCATAACGACAAGGGTCCAAATCAGCTTCCGAAATGATGGGCTCTGGCTCAGTAAGCACATCGACGCTTACTTCGAGACAATCAAGCTCATCTACCTGAATTGCCGGAAATCGCGGATCGCGAGTAGAAGCTGAAATACCGTTTTGAATTATCTCCTGAGCAATGCTTGATGTAGTGGGTATGATAGTGCCAATGCAGCCTCGAAGCTCTCCATTCTTATGAATGGAAACAAAGACTCCTGCTTGTTGTAAAAGCATTTCATCAGGCAAAGCGTTTTGCCACTCGTCAGTAAGTTCAAGTGGTCTTCCAGTACGAAGATATGTTTCGATTGAAGCACGAGCAAGTCTTACATAAGAGTCAGCACCAGAGTCTCCTGAATTAGCAGTATCTAACCGCTCAAAAGCAGCAACTGCATAACCAACCCCAAAAGGCCCCTCGTAGCTGAAAAGTTCTGCTTGATAGGCACCAAACAAAGGTTTTTCAGATGCATGAAAACTCGCTGAAGCGTTTTTGCGCGAACTTTTCGTAGAAGAAATTTCCTCTAATGCCCCTGCCATTATCTGGAACGAACGAACTCCGCACTCCGCAGCAGAATCACATATCTGTTCATCTAATTCAAAAAGACCCCCAAGGTTGCCTTGTTCGAACAGATCACAAAGATCCTTGTCAAGCTTTGGTCCCTCAGGAGCAAACCCATAAGGGCCGTCCGCCTTTAACTTATGAGACAAATCTCCACTTGCAACAAAAACACAAGATCGACCAACTACCTCTATTGCCTCCGCAATCACGCGACCAAAGCTTCGATGAATATCAGCAGAGAGACCCGATAATCCTACGCGCACCAAACGATAGTTCGGCCTTATTCCAGCTTCTCTGTACGCTTGCTCAATGAAATACAGCGGAATAAACGTAGCATGATCCATTTTCTGATCATGCCAACTACTCGGAGCGGTCACTATATTATTTCGTTGAGCATGCTCGATAATAGCCCGACTAAGCTCGGTATCAATTCCCACTTCTAGCTGCGTTTGTGGCGCACCGAAGACATCCATATCCCCCGATAAAGTAGTATCGGTAGTCACGTGAAACCCATCTCGATATGCAGTCACATGAGGTGAACTTACCACGATAGTTTCTGGACACAAAGCTGCAATCCTACGAGCTACTTCTTTGTAAGCACTGATTGTTTGCGCTATACCTTGCTCCTTCCCACGTCCAACCGAAGGAATGATGAGCGGCGGATGAGGAACTACATACCCCGCTTTGATGCCCATACTTGCCTCCCTACTTTAGAGGAATGTCTTTGCTTGTTTAGATAATCTCGAAACCTAGACTACTCTCATCGCAGCACTACACTGGGATTGCGACGCGGTGCTGTACGCTGGTATTTCACATCGGAATAGCCCATAAGCATACATACCACCAGAGGCTTCTCTTCCAAATCCATATCTAAATACGCTTGAATATCTTCCATAGCCGCAATAGTACGCCGCAAATAACCGTTATAAAGCACCCCGATGCCCAAGGTAGTACCCACCATCTCAATCGCTGAAGCCGCCAAACCTGCATCCACAGGATCTGGAGCTTGAATACATAACACTGCAGGAGCATTTCGGAATAGATAATCTTGAGGATGTTCTCCTTCTCGTAAATTCAAAAAGTTTTGTACGCTTTCTCGAGGAATAGGTAATTCTCTCTGCTCCTCGAATGCTGAACGAAGATTACTCCATATTGTCCGCTTAAAGTCTTCTAGGCTGTCCTGGATGAACACAAAACGGCACGCCTGAGCATTCTTTGCCGTAGGGGTATGCGCTGCCGCATCAATAAGAAGGTGCAGATCATCATAAGAGAGCAGTTGCTCCTTAAATTGTCTTACACTTCGACGAAATTTTATGGTGTTGAGCATATTTTGAGTAGGAATATCAAAGGTCTCTGAATGATATTCAATAAGTTCATCGCTATAAACCGAAATCGAAGGAGCAGCCTGCGGACAAATCGCAATACAATGTCCACACTGCAGACATTCATCGCAAACATGGGCTTTACCTTGGGTTATTGATAAAACTCCAGAAATACAATCAGACACACATGCTCCGCAGCCCGTGCAGAGATCTTCATTGATGCGAATCATGGTGAACTCCTTTTAAATCGGTTAACTCTAATATGAAGCCCCTAGAAATTCACGTTTTCGAAGAGCTTAGAACTATCGAGATTACGCGTTTATCGTATTCGCCTTGATACTTCAGTATATATCGCTTCTTTAAAGCTGCCACCATAGAGAGACAAAACAACGTCATACAAGTCGCCCACCAACGTGATTCCTTGCTCTGTGGCAAACGTATGGAGCGCATCATAGGCGGCAAACATAGGATTATCTTCTGAAGAAGAAAAGTCTCCTGCAACAATTTCCGGAGTTTCTCCCTCATCATCGACGAGCATTGTTAAATCAATGCGATTAAGCCATTGGAGATAGGTGCCCGCTGGCTTCATCCGTAATCGCGACGATTCAATTCGCCTCGGTATACATTCTTCAGCACAGAAGCCTCCCGCATAATCACCTGACACAACATGAGCTTCATCAATTCGATAAGCTTCCTGAAATGTTGCCGTCCAACCTTGATTTTCGCAATACGATACATGGTCTATGAGGGAAGATATGAAATCATCTTCTTTACCCTGGGTATACGCCACCGATGTTTCGAGAAAATACTCTTCTGGACATTGAACTATCCGCCACCTATATCCTTCAGGTGTGATAGAGATTGAATCATCGAACCAAGAATCAAGTTTTTGAGCTTGATTAAGTGCCCCTTTTAGTACCTGCTGTTTTCGTTCCAATTCATTGATTTGCTTATCAATAGATTCAATTCTTTCTTCCAGTAAAACCTTTAACGACGAACTTGAAGGATTCATTAAATAAGTTCGAATCTGACTGAGTGACAAACCCGTACTTTGAAGTGCTGAAATAAGAGCATAATCAGCAAACTGGGTAAATGCGTAGTAGTTATACCCATTCTTTGCACGGATTGAAGGAGAAAGCAAATCTATTTTGGCATAATGACGCAGGGTCTCTTTTGTGGTGCGACACAATTGAGCGAACTCTCCCGATTTTAATAAAGGGTCCATACTATCCCCTCTTAATCAAGATCAAAGAATATCAAAAAGGTGCTTGACCGTGTTGTTACCCCACAGTTTATCGTAAGAATCGTCGTAAGAACAATGCGTAAAACGAAAGAGTAGCTATGAAACACTCAAAACCAGAAGCACCTGCAGAGACAAATGCTGCAGGTAATCCTCTTCCCCGCAATTGGATTTCCGTTATTGCCATTATCTGGTGCGGTCAAGCGCTTTCTATCTTCGCAACCGTAGCAGCGAGTTTTGCCGCTATGTGGTACATCACAGAAACCACCTCTTCAGCAATATGGCTCTCGTTGGCGTCTATGGCTGCGCTTTTGCCGGTTGCTCTCTTGAGTCCCTTTGGAGGAGTAGCAGCTGATCGATACAATCGAAAACATGTCATCATCCTAGCTGACGGAAGTGCTGGCATCTTTTCACTCGTTCTTGCTCTGGTAATTATGTCGGGTCATTTAAGCGTGCCGTTGATGCTTCTTCTTTTAGCTGTGCGTACCGGCGGGCAAGCCTTTCATGGCCCTGCCATGTCTGCTCTCATGCCTCACCTTGTGCCCGAGCGACATCTTATACGCATAAATAGCATGGATCAAACTATAACCAGTTTATCCACTGTCATTGGACCCGCATTAGGCATTCTCTTATACACCTTTATTGGATTACAGGGAGTCATGCTTCTTGACGCCGCCTGTGCAGCTCTTGCCTGCTGCTGTCTTGGCGCAGTTCGCATTACCTTAAATTCCCCCCATGCTTCTGAACAGAAATCAGTTCTTCAAGAAATGAAAGAAGGTTGTCGTTTCATTCTTCGCGATAAAGGATTACGCAACCTTATGCTCCTTGTCATGTTTACTATGCTCTTATTTATGCCCGTATCATCTCTAGATCCCTTGATGACCTACGAGCACTTTAAAGGTGATGGTTTTCAAGCCTCTTTAGTTGAAGCAGTATTTGGAATCGGTCTGCTGATCGGATCTGCCGCAATTCTCATTTGGGGCGGCGGATCACGACGGGTACCTTTAATTATCGTTTCGGGAGTAGTACTCGGTCTTTCTCTTGCCGCTTGTGGCTTTTTACAGTCAGATCAATTTCCTTTATTCGCCGTTCTTGTAGGAATAAGTGCTGCAGCAATCGGCTGCTACAATGCACCTATTATGCCTATACTGCAAAAACGAACCCCTGATGAAAAATTCGGTCGCGTTATGGGCATCTTTTTAGCAGGATCTTCTTTAGCTGCACCTATAGGGCTTTCTTTCTCTGGCTTTATTGCCGAAGCAATTGGCATAACTACCTGGTTTATAGTATGCGGTACGTTAGTTGCTCTCTGCTGTGCGCTTGCTTGGTTTAGTAAAAATATTCGCGCACTCGACACCAATAATGAAACAAAAAGCAATACCTAGGCTCTTACAACAAAGACTGCCTTTTGCATACGAAAAGGCAACTTGGCCTCTTCAGGTAAACTTTTACACTTAATCGCTTCAAAGTTTTCCTTCACAAACCAAGTTGCCTTATTAAACACCAAGGACAGGTAAGCACAAACCTATTTCGTTTCCATTGCCTGTTCCATAATGTTAAGTGCTTTCATAATGTTGCGACGACTGAGGGTACCAACGAGTTTCCCCTCGTGAATCACTGGGGCTTTCTTAATCTTTTTGTCGGATAGAGTACGGAATGCTAAGTCTGCGTGCTCATGCGCATCTACCGTAATGACCGATTTTGTCGCAAGGCGCATCGCATCAAGATCATATACCGACCTAATACGATCCTGAAAGCTATCGGTCTCCAGCATAATAATGTAGCTCACACCATCGGTTTGAGAAGATTCATGACGCGACAAATACTTTAGTATGTCGCCATCAGAAAGAAAGCCAACCACTTTGCCCGCATCATCTACCAAAGGAACGCCATTTGTTTCGGTTTCTTGCATAATTGCGATTGCGTCACGAATTTTCGCCGTTGCCGGAAGAGTGCTTGGGTTTGTGTTCATGATATCTGAGACCAACCAAGGACGATCAATTCCTGGAATTGCACCCGATTCCACCGCTGCACTCATGGACGTTTTCTTTTTATCGCGGACAAATATCAATATCAAAATTGCTATTACCGAAATAAGAAGCAGCATACCAATGAAAGCAAAATGACAACCGATATACGATACTTCCTGAACAGGCATTTCTGGTGGCGCATATAACGACGATAACGCCGTTAGGCTAACTACAAAAGCGGTACCCAAAGAACTTCCCACCTGTTCAATTGTGGCAATAATTGCATTACCGTGCGGAAGTTCGTTGTTGGGAAGAGAATTGATACCCCATGTATTAAGCGGAGTGATAAGCGCCTGAATACCCAGCGTAACAATGGTGTATGCAATACAAGCTAACAATAAAGACGTTGCACCACCAAGTAATACGTAGCTTATGCCACCAGCAAGCAAAACCAACGCACCCGTGACAGAAATACCACGTACACCGTATTTATCAAAAAGCTTGCCTGAAAGCAGTCCGAAAAAGGCACCGATAAGCGCACCCGGCAGCATGATGAGTCCCGAGACGGTAGCTGAAGCTTGAAGGGCGTTTTGAATATAGAGCGGGAATAATACGCTTCCTCCAATGAGTACCCCTTCAAGAAACAAAATAATTATCGCAATGATCAAAAATTCCCGATGTCTCAAAACTTGCACTTGCAAAATAGGATTTTCAAGCTTTACCTGACGACGGAAGAATAGAACAATAACGGCGAGACCTACCACAATCAGCACTATGGGCAGTATTGGCGTTGGGCTAGAGGTAGAAGTGGAAATACCATAGAGCAAGCACACCATACCTGCCGCAATAAGTACAACCGATAGTCCATCAAACGTAGTGCGGTCAAAACCTTCGAATTTTTTCAGGGCCAAAAGAGCTGCAACTACTACACAAAGAGCTAAGCAAACTACAAGAACAAATTGAGCACGCCAGCCAATACTATCCACCAGGACACCAGAAACAGAAGGCCCCATTGCGGGAGCAAAACTAATGATCAAGCCGACTAAGCCCATACCAACACCGCGATTTTCTCGCGGGAAAATAAGTAAAATAAGGGCGAACACCATAGGCATTACCACACCAGTTGCGCAAGCCTGCATAACGCGCCCTAGCAACAAAAACGGAAAACTTGGGGCACTCGCACAAAGAGCAGACCCTGCAGCAAATAGCAGCATTCCACCGATAAACAGCTTACGCGTAGAAAAGCGCCCGATCAAATAAGCATTAAGAGGAATAATTACTGCTTCAACTAAAGCGTATCCGCTCGTCAACCATTGAACCGTTGTAGCATTCACATTCAAATGGGACATGATGGTAGGCAACGCAGGTGTCAGTAACGTCTGATTCAACACCACTAAAAATGCTCCAGCGAGCAGTACCGCAATCATAGTAGTTTGCTGGCGCGTAAGACCCATGATTCATTTCCCTTTCAATCACGTCTTCAAAAACAGCTAATAATACCTAAAACACCTTGGTAACCTTAGGTCCTCCATGAGGTTTAGGCTTACGAGCGCATAAGCTCACAAGCGTAAAAAAGCTGGATAAGATGCAGGCATTTCAGCCTGTGCCTTATCCAGCTTGTTATCTCTTCTTTGGATAACTCGCCCTCCGTGCAAGCAGTTCCTATTCTGTAAGCTTATAGCGATAAGTCAAGGTCGAGTCATAAATCTTACACTTCTTTAGGGTGCTAACGGCTAAAAGACGTCCGCCAGCGTAAAGATACATCCACTTGTCGTTTGACGAAACTTCACTTCATTCTTCGTCAAAAGATGACGTAAGTAAGCGACCATTTCCACCATCAACGTCCAATGAAACGCCACAGGATAATCTTCCCAATGGCGTCTTTTCCCTTGATAGGTGAAATAATAGGTACTCGAGTGAGAAAAACGATTCGTCATCTCTGCTTCCAGTATCAATCAGCAGACTGCGTTCAGGAGTATGAATCAAGTAGGTATTTACGTAGTTTTTTGTTTGCGGGTAAAACACCGATAAGCGATATAGGTCATTCGCAAGCTGTTCACACTGCGGAGCATGATAAGCGCTTATATCGGTATTTGATTTGTTCGTTACTAAATCCTTTTCCTTATCGTAGGTATACACAATATCAAAAGGATTAACGGGAGTAGTGCAAACACTGTCTCCCTATTTCTCTAAAAGAGATCTAGGGACAATTTCGGCACTGATATCTATCATTTCATCTAGCATTAATGAGCAACCGAGGTATCTCCAGGTTCAAAAGTCGGTGCTACTGCTTCAACCAAAGCATCACCTACTGAAGACATTGAGCGTGGATAAGAAATACTCATAGTTGCAATGCTTCCTGAGCCCACATACTCCTTCGTGTATATAACGCGTCCATTAGCTTCGTATGAATACACATACCAAGTATCACCTGACGCGGTGTATCCTTCGATTCCAACGGTTTCCACCAAGCTTAAGAAACGCTCATCGAGTGTTTCTCCCGCAGAATTGTTATTTCCCCATACATCGATTCTAATTTCGTCATCGTTGTTATCTTCGATGGTAATCCCTGATCCATTTTCTGAAACATAGGGAACAAGATAGTAATTAGGATACGCAATGCTATAACCAAAACGCCCATTAGTATAGAGGGTATAACCTTCAATTGAAGATTCGCTATACGCATCAGAAGCTGTACCGCTCTGCGAACTATTTTCTGAAGCGTCGGCATCACTTGCGGTATCTTGAGAAGAAGATTGACCAGAATTTTGATCTTGAGACTGATCTTGAGGCTCAGTTCGATCAATAACGGTAGTTTTTGTTTCACTTTCGGTCGGTGTCGAATTATCCTGCGACTGATTAGGCAGCAAAAAAACGAGGGCGATTATCACCAGCACGACAATTGCTACTACCCCAATCGCAATGCCAATCTTGGCATTTCTAGAAAGTGGAGTCCTTTTGCTCGAGGCAGAAGATACTGGTGCATTTTCAGAAGAAGCAGCATCCGAAGTATTCAAAGGCACGGTTTTCTCAAAAGAATTCCCTGCAGATTCATTCATTTGGCTTTCAATCGGTGCACCACAATGATTGCAAAAACGCGCGCCTGGCTCTATTTCTTTTCCGCATGTCGTACAATACATTGCTTATTCCTCACTTGCCTGCTCGGAATCAGAGCTTTCCCGTAACGTGAATTCCCATGAACAAGAACAGGTTTCATCGGTTACATCTGGATAACAGCTCAAGCAGCGGCACTCAATTCGATCATCGATCGCTGATGCAAAACAGCTATACTCATAAATCGCTGCAAGCTTACAAGGGTGATATTCCATACCCTTTCGAGAGCGCGCCGACTGCACACGACAATCTATCACGCGATTAACAACGCGTCCCTCTTCTTTGATCACCTCACAAGTATTTGCACGATCTATAATATGAAGAGGCAACGCCTTAGCCAAACCTTCCAAACCTGGATGCTCGCCCAGTCCCAGAAACTTTTTAATACGACGTGCCTCTACAGGAGAAAAACGCTTCCATGCTTCCTGATCGTGGTACATCGCTTCATCCATGCCAAACTTGCGCTCTATTGACTGAAACCATACTCCGTCAAGTGCCACGCTATCCTTTGCATCTATTTCCATCAGCTCAAGAAGCTGTTCTTTTGTCATTGATCGAATGGTTTCATTAAGCATAAGATCCCCTAAACGTTCAGTAGAACTACTGCTTTACCGCAAGTTCTAGTCCTTCTTTATAGGCCATGCCCCTAATAATACCCGTTTCACTCACCAGTATTACCAAACTTCGACCA
>UMJO01022006.1_pt1 | contig 43940 bp, 35 predicted proteins | sample 1966081 | NCBI WGS metagenome assembly UMJO01 (sample SAMEA4836152, study PRJEB28245) | human gut metagenome | biome: gut microbiome; material: fecal sample | place: Denmark | collected 2008 | reverse complement strand
CTTGGGTCGCCCGTTTATCGTTAGTTTCTGTGCAAAAAAAAGACCTCCCACCAAGAGAGGTCTTTTGTGTTATCAGTGGTTTCTGTACCAATTACGAACGAACTTGCCGCTTGCTGTGAGCTGTGAAGTGCCGCTCTTTATAGCTTTGAGGTTCGTACCGCTAATGAATGCGGAAGCCGTTTCGCTCTTTCCGCAGGCTGACCAGTTTACGTAGCCTACTTTTAGTGAGTCGAGAAGCTTGAGCCATTTTGTGCTTTCTGTTGAGTTATATCCGCCGTTTCCGCTTGCGTCGCAAGTTCCGAACTCAGATACAAGAACAGGAAGTCCCTTGTTGTAGCAGTTCTGAAGTCTGTTTCTCAGCCAATCTCTGTGAGTATCAGCATAGAAGTGAAGAGCGTAAACGCAGTTTTTGTCAGAAAGCTTGTTGCCAAGCACCTGATCTATGTCCTGACTCCATGTGCCTGTGCCGCAGATTATGATAGCGTCACTGTCGTATTTTCTGATAGCGCTTACAACGCTCTGACAATAACTCTTTATTCCGCCTGTCCATGTGATTCCGCCGTTAGGCTCGTTGCAGATCTCGTAAATAACGTTATTGTAGTCCTTGTAGGTCTTAGCCATTTCTGTGAAGAACTTGATAGCGTCATTTTTGTGGTTGTTAGGGTTTTGGTCATTGAGAACGTGCCAGTCGATTATAGCATACATTCCAAGAGACTTTGCGTTCTCAACGCCTGTCTTGACTTTCTGCTTTGCCTGCGCCTGATACTTGCCGTTCTCGGTGCAGTAGCCGCCCCATTCATAAGTATACATTGCGATTCTTATGGTGTTGACCTTCCAGTCATCTCTGAGAACTTTAAGTGAGTCCTTTGTAAGGATATCGGAAAAATCCTCCCACATGATGCCGTGAGTTGACATACCCTTTATCTTGAATACCTTGCCGTTCTTGTCAACAATGTTCGCACCCTTTACAGAAAGCTGACCATGCTGTGAAACAGGTGTCACAACAGCAGGAGCTTTAGATGTAGTAGCGGATACCTCTGCGGAATATTTTCCGTAGTGGTTGGCTTTCTTGTCGTCTGTCTTGCAGGCTCTTATCTTGAACTTGTATGTGGTCTTCTGGCTGAGATTTTTTACAGTGTAGCTTGTGTCTGTGGTCTTTGCGATCTCTTTCCACTGACCATTTTTAAGCTGAAATATTCTGTAATTTGTGCATCCTATCTTTGTCCATGAAAGCTTTACGCTGTTGTAGGAAACGCTTGATACTTTAAGACCCTTTGCAGGCTGTGGGTTCGTGGCGGTGTTCCAGTTGTCTGAATATGCGCCGTATACCTTTTTTCCTTTCACGGTCTTGTAGGCTCTTACCTTGAAGTTTTCACGGGTAGCATTTGGCAGATTTTTCACTGTGTATGTGAGGGTCGAGCCACTTTTTACGTCTGCGATCTGCGGATATTTACCGCTTTTTCTCATACAAACTGAGTATCCCGAAGCTCCGCTGACCTTTTTCCAGCTAAGCTTTATCTCGCTGTTGCTAAGTGTTTTTGAAGTAAGCCCTGTGACTTTTCCGATGCTTGCCGCCTCAACAGTTATCGCCGTCTGCGAAAGAAGCGGTGTTTCGTCCACAACAGGCAGTGCCGCCGCAGCCGACATGAGTGTTACCGAAGTCAGCAGCACAGCGGCGGCTTTCTTCAGGTCGATTAATTTTCCCATAATCTTCCTCCTATAATGAATATTGTAACTTTTCATTCATATTTATTATAAGTTTAACATATTTTCATTCATTTGTAAACAGCAAAAGCCTATTTTAAAACTTAAATACTTCACAAATTTTAAATTCGTTCATTGGTGAAAATGTAATAAATCCTCCCTATTTACTATAGAAGTACGAAAAATGAATAAATTACAAATGATTAAAAAACGGTAACAAGAGCTTTTTTGGACAGTTGAAAACTACAGTTGAAAACTTTTGAAAATGTTGAAAACTATGTTGAAAATGTTTAAAACTCATGCTATAACAGCAATTTGGTGTTGAAAATTATAAAGTTTTCAACAATCGTCCGTTTTTTTACCCTTGTCTGTAACCAAAATGTAATCAAATCATTACATTGTGATATCCAAAAAAACGTACTTGAAAGAGTTGAAAATGTACAGAATATTATTTGATTTGTAATCATTGTGTAACGTGGTTTACTTTATCTCACAAAGTAAGTGAATTTTACATTCTAACGCATAAATAATAAAAATCATGCCTGTTTTGGTGAAAACCGCTATTGACATCGTGCCGTAGACAGTGTATACTGTTAGTAAACCATATTTACATAACAGTGCATGACAAATGTCAATTGACAGTTGGAACGTGGTGTGCTATACTTGATTTATTCACAAAAAAATACAATGATACAGACAAAGAAAGGAATGGGGAAACGATGGAAACCGTTTTACAGGTCAAAGGGCTTTCAAAGCAGTACAAAAAAGGCATTTACGCCTCCCATAACGTCACTTTTGACGTTGGAAAGGGCGAGATATTTGCGCTGATAGGTCCAAACGGTGCAGGAAAGACCACGACCATAAGAATGATATCAACACTTTTGCAGGCAACAGAGGGCGACGCTATCGTGGCAGGACATAGTATTCTCACCGAACCTGATATGGTAAGAAAAAGCATTACATACCTCCCTGACGAGGCTGGTGCGTATAAGACCATGACAGGCAGAGAATATCTGGAGTTCATGGCTTCTATCTATGCCGACAACGGAGAACAGGCTTACGAGTTTGTTAAGCGTGGCTGTGAGATATGCGAGCTTGGTGACAGGCTTAATGATAAAATATCAAATTATTCCCGTGGTATGGCAAGAAAGCTTCTCCTTGCAAGGGCGATAATGCCACTGCCTGCACTGGCTATCCTTGACGAGCCGACTTCGGGACTTGATATTATAAACGCCCTTGAAATAAGAAGAATGATAAAAAAGCTTGCTTCTGAGGGCATGAGCTTTCTGCTTTCTTCCCACAATATGCTTGAAATAGAGTATGTTTCAGACAGAGTGGGTATAATTGCAAAGGGCGAGTTGCTGGAGGTCGGCAAGCCTGCGGAGCTTATTGAAAAATATGGCGTTCAGAACCTTGAAGAAGTCTTTGAAAGGGTGGTGCTTGACCGTGAAGTTTTATAGTCTTTTCCGCAAGGAATTAAAGGAAATGCTCAGCCTGCAAACTATTATAACAATGATAGTCACAGTAGTGGTGCTTGTTATGGCGGGTCAGGCAATGTCAGGGGCAATAAGCGACAGTGCCGAAAAGGCTTCCGACCTTACTATCTGCGACCTTGACAAAACAGAGTTCACAGAAAACGTTTTAAACTCTCTGAAAGCTACTGCAAAGGCTGGTGACGGTAAGATAACAGTTGTAGATATAAAGTCTGACGACTATGCCGCAGAGCTTAAAAGGCTCGATCAGGACAGCGTTGTGATAATACCAAAAGGCTTTACAGAGCAGGTAAAACAGCATAAAAAGGCAGACGTTGGATATGTTCAGAGAATGACCTCTCTTGCAACCATGTCAAATATAAACACAGGCTCGGACACTGCCCTTGCAGTTATACAGCAGGCAGTAAAATCAACTATCTATCAGGATAAGCTTTCAAGCGGCGCAATGACAGAGGACGAAATGAATCAGCTTGAAGACCCTGTACTGCTTTCTGAAACAACGGTTGTTGGCGACAAGGCAGATAAAGTGAGCAGTTCTGTAGTGATGTCCCTTTGCTCGGCACAGAGCATGGTAGTGCCTATAATAATGTTCGTTCTTATAATGTTCTCGGCTCAGATGATATTTAGCGCGATCTCTACCGAGAAAATAGACAAGACCCTTGAGACGCTTCTTTCCGCACCTGTTTCAAGACTTTCAGTCCTTGCGTCAAAAATGCTTGCCGCAGGTGTTGTTGCGGCTTTGCAGGCTGTGGTCTATATGTTCGGCATGAGCAAAATGACAGGCGGTCTTACTGAGGGCATGGGAGATACCTCAGCATATGAATCTGCAATGGAAAACCTTGGCCTTACTATGAGCATCGGACAGTATGTTCTTGTGGGAATACAGATGTTTGTGTCTATCCTTATCTCATTGTCACTCTCGATGGTATTAGGAGCACTTGCAAAAGACGCAAAATCTGCCCAGACAATGCTTTTGCCTATAACCTTCTCCGCAATGATACCATATCTTCTTGCAATGGTAGTTGATATCAGAACGCTTTCACCTGTTATAAAGTATATCGTCTATGCTATACCGTTCACCCATACTTTTATGGCAAGCGAGAACGTGATGTTTGGCAACTACAGCTTTTATGCAGGGGGACTTATCTATCAGATAGTACTTCTTGTAGTGTGCATGACTGTCGCACTGAAAATCTTCATGAGCGACAAGATATTCACAATGTCAATAGGCGGAAAGCAGAGAACAAGAAAGTCATTTGCTTTTAAGAAGAGATAATATCACATAGAAGCGTATAATTACCCTACTTATATGTAGGGGAGCGACTCAATTTCTGTTTTACAGAAATACGACGTCCCACCATATAGGTTTTATCGCAAAACAAAAAAACCGCTGCGGATCTTTCTCCGTGGCGGTTTTGCTTTGTGCTATTTAATTTTCTGAAGTTTTAAGCCCCGTGTCCTCGTCAACAATGCCGTTATCCTGCGTGATATTGAAAATACACCATTTTCCGCTGCATTTTCCAACGTAGATGTAAAGCTTTGCGTCCTCACTGCCCTTTGAGCCTTTGAAAGTCACGTTCGTTACTATCTCATAAGCCTCTGAAACATTCGGTGCAGAGCCGTAAAAGCTTTTGTATTCGCTCAGGTCATATTCAGATTTTTTAAGCTTTGTTTCTCTTCCGAAAGATACGTCAATAGTGTAATCAGAACCATAGCTTTCAATGAAATCACCGTAAAGGACTTCTTTCATGACCTGCTCTTTGCCATATCCGCCTTCGGTTCGCTGCTGTTCGTATTCGTTCTTCATCTCTTTTGGAAAGCACTCCACGAATGAGTCGAAATCGCTTGTCTGTATGGACTTGAAGTATTTTTCTATTACCTCTGTCTTTGTGGAGCTGAAAATAACTCCGCTTTTGTATAGCACAGCCACGATAACGCCTATAACAACTACCGCCACAATGGCAAGGGTCTTTTTGCCTGCGTTGGGATCATAGTGACGCTTTATCTCAGTGTCCTCTTTTTTCTCCTTTTCCCACTCGGCGTAAAGCTCTTTTTCCTCCTCCGTCCTGAAACGTTCAGGCTTTGTGGGCTTTTTGTATTTGTCGGCGGCGTGGGTCTTTAAGTTTGGGTCGCCATAGCCGCACTTGTCGCAGTGATCTCCCTCATAATAGTTTCCACATGATTTGCAAAGTTTTGACATTTTTGTACCTCGTGTCTGTGTTTGTAGATGTATGGTATGAGCATAAAAGCATATTGGGCGAACACTGTCCGCTCTACAGTTTTATTTCTGCTTGTAGTCTTTGAGGAAATCTCTCATTTCATTCATGGAGTATTCAAGATCTTCAAGCTTAGGAAGATAAACTATCCTGAAATGGTCAGGCTGTTCCCAGTGGAAGCCGCCGCCATGAACAAGAAGTATCTTCTTATCACGGAGAAAATCAAGCACGAACTGCTCGTCATTTGTGATGTTGAAACGCTTTGCGTCTATCTTAGGGAAGATATAGAATGCCGCCTTAGGCTTTACAGCCGACAGACCGTCAATGCTGTTAAGTGCGTTGTAGATATACTCTCTCTGATCGTAGATACGTCCCCCCGGCAGGAGCAGATCGTCAGTTTTTGTGTAATCACCAAGAGCATATTTGATTATATACTGGCTCGGTACATTTGAACAAAGCCTCATGCTTGAAAGCATATTAAGACCCTCTATGTAGCCTTTTACTCTGCTCTTATCACCGCTAAGGGTCATCCAGCCTACACGGAAGCCTGCGATACGATGTGACTTTGAAAGTCCGTTAAGAGTGATGCAGAAAACGTCAGGGCAAAGTGAAGCGATAGAAGTATGCTCAACGCCGTCCATAAGAAGTCTGTCGTATATCTCGTCTGAGAATATGATAAGCTCATGACGTCTTGCCATGTCTGCTATCTTTTCAAGTATCTCTTTTGGATATACCGCACCTGTCGGGTTGTTAGGGTTGATGATAACGATAGCCTTTGTCTTGTCTGTTATCTTCTTTTCCATGTCCTCAAGGTCAGGATACCATTCGGAGCTTTCATCACAAATATAGTGAACGGCAGTACCGCCTGCAAGAGTAACGGAAGCTGTCCACAGCGGATAGTCAGGGGCAGGAACAAGAACCTCGTCACCGTTGTTTAGAAGACCCTGCATTACCATTGTGATAAGCTCGGAAACACCGTTTCCGGTGTATATATCGTTAAGACTTTCAACAGGTATGCCCTTGAAGTGTGCATAATCATAAATAGCCTGTCTTGCTTCTGTTATGCCCTTTGAGTCGGAATAGCCCTGAGCGTTTCTCAGATTGTCTGTCATTGCCTGTATTATCTCGTCAGGGGCATTGAATGCGAACGGAGCAGGGTTTCCGATATTGAGCTTGAATATCTTCTCTCCCTTTGCTATCATTTCATTTGCTTCGTCCATAACAGGACCTCTTATATCATAACACACATTATCAAGCTTGCTTGATTTTGAAAAAGTTCTCATTTTATAAAGCTTCCTTTCGCTTTTTGGTTTTCTTTTTATCTTTACTCTTTGTAAGCTCAAAGCTTCTGAGGGTAAGATCTTCTATCTCCTCTGTTGGCACGTCGCTGTCGAGATACAATGTTATCCAGTGGACCTTGTTCATGTGATAAGCTTCCGTCACGCCCTTGTAGATATCCCTGTAAAACAGCACTTCTTCGGGTTTTAGCTTTAAGTTTACTATCCATCTGTCATTGTGGAGCATCAAAAGCCCGAACCACTTTTTCGTGTCCCAGTGGCGCAGTGCAGTGGACTGAAAGTCCTCGTTGAAAGGCTGGTCATATGTCGCACCTGCAATAGAGCCGCAAAAGTCAATATATTCTTCTTTTGTCATAAAATCACCGACCTTTGCAAAATAAAGAAGTGTACTCGTTTAAGGCAAAACCGTCAGGCGGGCTTTGTGCGGTGTTGCCTTAATAGTATACCTTATTATAATAACACTGCTTTGACCCTCTGTCAAGAAGAAAGTCAAGAAAAAAGCTGTCCCGATCTCTCGGAACAGCTCTTTCCCTGAAGTAAAAGAATATGAAAAATATGAAGAAAGCTTTGTTATTTAGAAACCATAGCCGTAATTATAGCCGCCAAGACCATTGCCATAGTTTCCATAGTAATCGTTGTAGTCGTCGTTGTTATTGTTATTATTATTGTTATTGTTGTTCTGGTCGTTGTCATTTGACTCAGAAGTGTCCTCTGTGGACTCGCCAAGAACAACGTCAACATTTATCATTTTCTTGTTTCTGTATATAGTAAGCTGAACAGTGTCACCGACTTTGCACTTGTTCTTTATTTCATTCAGCTCGCTGATGTTTGATATAACAGTTCCGTTTATGCCTATAACGATATCATTTTCCTGAATACCAGCCTTTTCAGAACCGCTTCCCTTAGTAACGCTCTTTACAAGGAAGCCCTGTGGGATACCATAGTATGATGAATATGCGCTTGTGATGTCTGTGCCTGAAATTCCAAGGCTAGGTCTGCCTGTAACGTAACCGTTCTTCATAAGGTCCTCAACAATAGGGAGCGCCTCGTCGATAGGGATAGCAAACCCAAGTCCCTCGCCCACAGATGATGATACCTTTGCAGAGGTGATGCCTATTACCTGACCATATGCGTTGATGAGTGGTCCGCCTGAGTTACCGCTGTTGATAGAAGCGTCTGTCTGGATAAGATTCATTGTCCTGTCCTCAACAGTGAGCGTTCTGTCTGTTGCGGAGATTATACCTGCTGTTACAGAGTTTGCAAGTGAGAAGCCAAGTGGGTTGCCTATTACGATAGAAGCTTCACCTACCTGAAGATCTGCAGATGTGCCGAACTCAGCGGCTGTAAGTCCCTTTGCGTCTATCTTCAAAACTGCGATATCAGTCTGAGTGTCTTTGCCTACAAGGGTAGCTGTGTATGTGAGGTTGTCCTCATCGTCATCAGAGCTGCTGTCAGAGCTTGATTTGCTGTCATCTGATTTGCTTGAAGTATCGTTGTAGCTGTCAGGAAGCACAACTGAAATAGACTGTGCACCATCAACAACGTGTGCGTTGGTTACGATGTAGCCGTCCTCGCTCATTACGATACCTGAACCTGTTGCAGTGCCGTTTGAAAGGATACAGGAGATGCCTACAACAGAAGGTGAGACCTTCTTTACTATCTCAGGGATAGTCAGTGCGTCGGACGGAGTTGAGAGCTGCTGGATAGTTGGCAGATTTGAACGGTCAACAGTGCTTTTTGCACTGTTTGATGAGCTGTCGTCCTTTGAAACAACGGTGCCGTTGTTTGAAGAGCCTACAGCGTTCTTTCCTGTAACAAGATTGTAGCCTACAATGGAAGTAGTTCCGATAGCTGCAACGCAAAGCACTGCAATAATGCCTGAAAGCACCTTCTTGCCCTTTGACTTTTTCTTATTAGGATTGTATGTGAACTCATTCATGCTGCCTGCCTGAGCCTGATATTGATTATATCCGTTTTGCTGTGTATAGCTATTCTCAAAATTGTTATTATTGTTATCATTGAAGTTGTTGTTTCTGTATTCATTCATGATGAAAACCTCCTGGTATGTCAGCGGCGTGAGCCGTGGTAGTCAATTTTAACCGCCCCTTGTGGGGCTTTCTTGTTTCGTTATCTAATATTATACTTGTTTATGTGAAAACTGTATGATAAATAGGACAATGTTTAATGTTTTTTACGGGAATATTACGTCATATTGCAGGCTTATTTCTTTCACATTTGGCTTTTTTTATAGGTTCAAATTGCACAAATGCCTTTTTTGTATAGTTTTTTTTGCCTCCTTTTACATAATGTTAAGAACAGTTTTGCTTTTGCATATTTTAAATAAATATATCAAATGTTTTTTGTGCATATCGGTAGAAATTTTTCGGATTTTATTCTTCAAAATGTAAAATTATTATTAATTGAAAGCTAAAATCTTGACGGCTACAGAGTTTTCAACCTTTTTTGACAAGATTTATTGCGAAATGCACAAAAAATGATTTTATAGTTTGTTTAAGGTGACTAAATCCTCCGCAAGCCTCGTTTTTATGTTATCTTAAACGTTTAACATCCTTGACAAAATACAGAGAAATTGATATAATTAAGATTAGCTGAATGAACCCATTTTGGCATTTTACATAAAATTGTGGGCTGATTTGCATAATTTATTGCCCGAAATTTGAACATATTGTACAAGAAATACAATATGTTGTGGTCGTTGTGTGCTTCTGACACGATATGTGAATAATGCACAAATATTTTAACCTTTGTTTGAGTATATTACATAGGTCAAAATGACCAATACAGTGGATGAGATGAGGGCGAAGATCCTGTTTGATGTGATAAAGGAGCCATGCGGCATGGACACTATACTTTTAACTGAAAATCTGTGCCGTGACTTTAAGATCGGCGACGGAAGCGTTGTGAATGCGCTGAAAAATATCAACATCGAAATAGAAAAGGGCAAGCTGACGATCCTTAGAGGGCGTTCAGGAAGCGGTAAGACTACTCTTATCAATATTCTTGGAGCGCTTGACAAGCCAACAAAGGGCAAGGTCATGTTTGGTGGACGGGATATTACAAGGCTTTCTGAAAGAGCCAGAGATGATATACGACGGTATAAAATGGCGTTCGTGTTCCAATCTGTGGCACTCATGTCGGGAATGACCGCTTATGAAAACGTTGACTTTGGTCTAAGACTTGCGAAATATCCATATGAAGAAAGGGATAAGCGCACAAGGGAATGTCTGCGAAGCGTGGGACTTGAAAAGCGAATGTTCCACCGACCGGGGGAAATGTCCGGTGGTGAACAGCAGCGAGTTGCTATAGCAAGAGCTATCGCACATAAGCCTGACATAATTTTTGCGGACGAGCCTACTGCCGAGCTTGATACGGCAACTGCGCTCCATGTTGTAAAGCTTTTCAAAGAGCTGGTGGCGAGAGATGAGATGACTATCATAATGACCACTCACGACCCCAGCATGATAGATATAGCTGATAAGGTTTATACATTAGAGGACGGTGAGATAGTTGAGTGATGAACTTGATACTATTGTAGCTGCCGACAATGATAAATATATGATACGGTGTGAAAATCTGGTGAAGATCTACAAAACTTCTGATGTTGAGGTGGTGGCGCTCCAAGGACTTGACCTGGATGTCGAGCGTGGAGAGCTTATGGCCATTGTCGGAAACTCAGGAAGTGGTAAATCGACGCTGCTCAATATGCTTGGAGGACTTGATAAGCCTTCGGCGGGAAACCTTTATGTGGACGGTAAGGACCTTCTTAAGTTTACTGATAAGGATTATATGGAGTATAAAAGGAACACCGTAGGCTTTGTGTGGCAGAATAATGCAAGAAATCTTGTGCCGTATCTTACGGCTGTGCAGAATGTTGAGCTTCCTATGCTGCTCAACGGCGAGCATAAAAGACGGCAGAAAGCACTGGAGCTGCTTGACAGAGTGGGACTGCTGAAAAGAAAAAACAGCAGGCTCGACCAGATGTCGGGAGGCGAACAGCAAAGAGTTGCAATTGCTATTGCATTGGCAAACGATCCGAGATTACTGTTGGCTGATGAACCTACAGGCTCGGTGGATACAAAGACTTCCAATATGATACTTGATATATTCAAGGAGCTTAATAAAGATGAGAAGATCACTATAGTGATCGTTACCCATGACCTTAAGCTTGCCGATCATATCGACAGAGTGGTGGCTATCAGAGATGGAAGAACAAGCTCTGAGATCGTAAGAAAGCGTTCTTATGTGGAGGAGCTTAATGAAATGGGAGATATCGTGCTGGTTGAGAACAGCGAGGAAACGGCTCATGAAGAGCTTATCGTCCTCGACAGATCCGGACGGCTGCAGCTCCCGAAGGACTTTATGGACGCTCTTGAGATAAAAGGCGGCGATAAGGTCAAGGTCGAACTTGATGAGAACGGCGAAAAGCTCGTGCTGTTCAGATCGGGGGGGACGTAAGCTTTATTTTCTTTATTTCCCGTGGGGGATCACATAATGAAGAGGTTCTATACTATTTATATTAGAATGTAATTAAGTAGGCTTGATTCTCGAAAAACCAAAAGCAATTTATTTAGAAAGGTGGATTCATAGTGAAAGACACAATGTTTAGGCGTGTTATTGCTTCCGCATTGGCACTTGCTCTGTGTGCAAGCGCATCAGTTCCAGCATTTGCAGACAGTGAAGCGGCGGACGACAGCACTCTAGGCACGCAGGCAACTGCTGATGATTCTGCAACAGGCGACGGAAGCTCCGCTGCCACGACGGGTACCGATTCGATCCGTCAGACTTCTTATACTAACTATGTAAAGAAGTATACCGACGCTGCAAGACCTGATAAGACAGTCGAGGTCTTGGGAAAGGATTACGATCCTGCTTCAGTAACAGACGCTCAGATCACTGTAACTACAGTAGATGGAGAGAATGATGTTATGCAGTGGGCAAATCAGGAGGGTTCAGTTTCTTGGACGGTGAACATTCCTGAAACAGGCGTCTACAATATCAAGATGATATATGAGGCACTTGAAAGCAACACAAACGACGTTGAGTTTTCGTTGCTTATCGACGGCGAAAGCCCATATGCAACAGCGTCAAGAATCATGCTGAGCAAGAGATGGATCAACGAATCTGAGATCAAACAGGATTCAAGACAGAACGATATCCGTCCTGGACAGATATCGACTTCATGCTGGCAGGAAACTCCTCTGGAGGACATCGACGGACTTTTTAACGAGCCGCTGGAGTTCTATATGGAGGCTGGCGAACATACGATAACATTTGAATCTGAAAAGGCTGAGTTTGCTGTCAAGAGCTTTACTTTCTATCAGTATGAAGCACCTGCTGCTTACACAGCACCATCAGACAGCGATCTGGCACAGGCTCAGGGACAAAAGATCACTCTTGAGGGTGAAACTGCTGCCTACAAGTCATCAAGAACTCTTTATCCTACATCAGATAAGAGCTCTTATCTCACATCGAGCGCAAACGGCTCAAGCCCTACTAAAACAAGATATAATACTATCGGTTCAGGAAGCTGGACGCAGTCAACTCAGACAGTAACATGGGAGTTCAATGTTGACAAGGCTGGCTACTATAAGATAGGTATAAGAGGCAGACAGGATCAGATGAGAGGTATGTACTCCAACAGACGTCTTTATGTCAATGGCGAAGTACCTTGCCTTGAAGCTAATCAGATAAAGTTCTACTACGATACAGACTGGAGCATCACAACGCCAAAGTCTGAAAATGGCGACGATCTTTATTTCTACCTCCAGGCAGGCACAAACACTATTTCTCTGGAAGCAGTTCCTGGTGAGATCGGTGAGATCATGGGCGATCTGGACGAGCTTGTTTATAACATAAACAGCTACTATAGACAGATCAGACAGATCACAGGTCCTGATCCTGATGAATACAACAACTACATGATCGACACAGCCATTCCTTCTATCGTTCCTGATTTCAAGGAATATGCTAAGACATTGAGAGATAAGAAGGCTGAGATCGAGAAGCTTTCAGGTTCAGGCGGAACTGAGGCTGAAACTCTTGAGAAAATGGCTATCGTTCTTGATAAGTGTATAAAGAAGCCTGACCTTATCCCTGAGATGATGTCACAGATCAAGGATAACATCACATCGGTTTCTTCTTTCGTAAACCAGTATCGTGAGCAGCCTCTTGAGGTCGATATGATCGAGGTAGCTACTTCCGATCAGGATTTCACTTCATGTGACAAGTCATTCTTTGGATCACTTGGCTTCGGCTTCAAGGGCTTTATCGGTTCATTCTTTGAGGACTACAACGCACTGTCCGATGAGGACGAAAGCGCTATGGAGTGCTGGGTAATGCTCGGTCGTGATAACGCTGAGGCTCTCCAGCAGCTCATTTCAAGTGAATACAATCCAACAGCTAAAACAAAGATCAATCTTAAGCTCGTTCAGGGTGGTATCGTTGAGGCCACATTTGCAGGCAAGGGTCCTGACCTCGCTCTCTTCATGGGCGGCGACTTCCCTATCCAGCTTGCAGCCCGTGGCGTTCTTACAGATCTCACCACATTCAGCGACTTTGACGAGGTAAAGTCACGTTTTGCAGACGACGCTACTGTTCTTTATCAGTACAACGGCGGTACATACGGTCTTCCATGTGACCAGACCTTCCCAATGCTGTTCTATCGTTCTGATATCCTCAGCGAGTACGATATCGACCCAGCAACAGATCTTAATACTTGGGACGGACTTCTTAACTGTCTGCCAACACTTCAGAGAAACTACCTTGAAGTTGGTCTTATCCTCCCTGTAATGACAAGTACAGGCGGAACAACTCAGGTATCTGCTATCACAGAGCCTGGTAACACATTCGCTATGCTCCTTCTCCAGCAGGGTCTTAACTACTACAACGAAGAGCAGACAAAGACAACATTCGATACTCAGGAAGCCGTAAACGCTTTCGATACTTGGACAAAGTTCTATACAACATACAGCTTCCAGCAGACATATGACGCATTCACACGTTTCAGAACAGGTGATATGCCAGTAGTTATCCAGAACTACACATTCTATAACCAGCTTTCTGTAGCCGCTCCTGAGATCAAGGGCTGCTGGGGATTCCAGCCAGTTCCTGGTACTGTTCAGGAAGACGGAACTATCAACCATGCAGCAAACTCCAATGGTTCAGGTGCTATTATCTTCACAAAGGCAGCAGATCAGGAGGGCGCTTGGGACTTCATCAAGTGGTTCACCTCAACTGACGCTCAGGTCAAGTATGGTAACAACATCGAGTCTATCCTTGGTACAATGGGTAGATATGCAACAGCTAACGAAGAAGCTCTTCAGCAGTTGTCTTGGACAACTTCAGAAGTAAATCTTCTTCTTGACCAGCTTAATTCACAGGTAGAGATCCCGATCATTCCTGCATCTTACGGTGTAACAAGAAACGTTATGAACGCATTCAGAGCTGTAGTTAATGACTACGACAACGCTCGTGATACACTGTTCTGGTACAATAAGGATATCAATGACGAGATCACTCGTAAGCTTGAAGATCTTGGTCTGTACGACAATTAATGAAAGGGGAGTAACTAATGGCCAAAACCAATCCTGAAGCGCCTATGATAAAACAGGGCAAGTGGAAGTACACATGGCACATGATGAAAACCAACAAGGCTTGCTATGCAATGCTCCTGCCTTTCATGTCTTTGTTCATTATCTTCACGGTAGTGCCTGTCGTAATGTCGCTGCCAATGGGCTTTACAAACTTTAACATGATCGAAACTCCTAAGTTCGTAGGACTTTCAAATTTCTATACGCTGTTCCTTAACGACGACGTATTCCTTATCGCAGTAAGAAACACTCTTATCTTTGCGATATTCACAGGACCGTTCTCTTATATCCTCAGCTTTATCATTGCTTGGCTGATAAACGAGATGAACGCATTCCTCAAAACCTTCTTCACATTCGTGTTCTATGCACCTTCTATGACAACTTCCGTATATGTTACCTGGCAGCTTATCCTGTCAGGTGACTCCTACGGTTACCTGAACGCTGTGCTTATCGATCTGGGTATCCTGAACGAACCTGCACAGTGGCTCACAGATACAAACTATATCCTTACAGTTGTTATCATCGTTCAGCTTTGGATGTCAATGGGTGCAGGCTTCCTTGCTATCCGTGCAGGCTTCCAGAACATTGATAAGTCAATGTACGAAGCAGGTGCTATCGAGGGTATCAAGAACAGATGGCAGGAGCTTTTCTACATCACTATCCCTTCAATGGGACCACAGCTTCTGTTCGCTGCCGTTATCCAGATCTCAGCATCGTTCACAGTCGGTGTTGTTGGTCAGAACCTCGTAGGTCTGCCTTCAACAGACTATGCAGCTCACACGATCATGAACCACGCAACAGACTATGGTAACATTCGTTACGAAATGGGTTATGCGTCAGCAATATGTTTCGTATTGTTCGCTGCAATGCTCCTTGCCAATAAGGGTATCAACTGGCTCTTAGGCAAGTATCTTGACTAAAGGAGGGGAGTATATAAAATGGCTAGAAAAAGAAAAAAGCAGCAGTCTATTGAAAAGCTGAAGGTCAAAGAGAAAAAGGCGAGAGTCAATGGTTCTCTTGGCGGAGATATAGTTATTTTCGTATTCCTCTGTCTCCTTGGTGCATTCATGGTGTTCCCGCTGTATTACTCAGTTATCCAGTCTATGAAGCCTGTTGAGGAGCTGTTCGTGTTCCCTCCAAAGCTTTATGTACTGAATCCGACTACCAACAACTTCTCAGATATGTTCAAGGTAGCCGCAAGCTCATGGCAGGTACCGCTGTCAAGATATATCTTCAACAGCTTCTTTATTACAATAGTAATTTGTATCTGCAACCTTTTCGTTTGCTGCTGCGCAGCATTCGTTCTTGCAAAGTGTAAATTCCCAGGAAACAAGGTCATTAACCAGATCATCGTTATTGCCCTCCTGTTCTCCTCAAATGCAACATGGATCATGCAGTTCCTCGTAATGGCTAAGCTCCATATGATCGATACATACTGGGCATTGATCCTCCCAAGCATTTCAACATCAATGGGTCTTTACCTCATGCGTCAGAGCATGACAACCATCCACGACTCCATGGTGGAAGCGGCTAAGGTGGACGGCGCAGGTCTGTTCAGGATCTGTTGGCAGATCGTCGTTCCAAACTCAAAGCCAGCTTTGATGACACTTATCATCTTCGCTTTCCAGGGAGCATGGAACATTCAGGGCGGAGCACTTATCTACTCCGAGCAGCTCAAAACACTACCTACAGTTGTACAGCAGATCACAGCAGCAGGTCTTGCTCGTCAGGGCGTTACATTTGCCGCAGCAGTTGTACTTCTGATACCACCACTGATCGTATTCCTTGTAGCTCAGGGCAACGTCATGGAAACAATGGCTAACTCAGGTATGAAGGATTAATTTGAACTTAGATTATAGAAAAGGAAAAAAGGTGATAAGTAGTGTCGAGAAATAAAATCTCTCTAAAACGAATGATCTCTGCGGCACTTGCAGCAGGTCTGGCGCTGACCATGACCGTGACTGCTTTCGCAGATGAGCCTTATACAGCCTATAACTACGACTATTGGGACGATGCGATCCCATCGCAGAGTGCCTACCGTGTAGAAAAGACTGTAACAGGTGCAGATATGGGTCTTGACAGGCTTTCAGATCCGAGCGACCCGCTTTATATAAGCGATGACGCTCCTGCAAAGCTCTCAGATGCAAAAGACCTCTTTTACGATCAGGACAACGATACTTTCTGGGTGTGCGATTCAGGCAACAACAGAATACTCCGTCTTGATACTGATCTTAAGGTAACAGGCTGTTATACCGGATTCACAGGCTCTACAGAAATATCTGTAGGCGAGGACGGAAGATCGACCTTCCTTAATCCTAACGGCATATATGTCAAAAAGAGCATCTTTGATGATAAGCTTTATGTTTACATCGCAGATACAGACAATTCAAGGGCTGTTAAGTGTACTGTTGAGTCAGGCACAGAAATGACTCTGGTGCAGGAATACACAAAGCCTGACACAAAGCTTTATGATTCCGAAACATTCAACCCTTCAAAGATACTTGCAGATAAGGCAGAGAATATCTACGTTGTTTGTAAGTCAGTAAACACAGGTTCTGTTCAGTTCAATAAGGACGGCGAGTTCCAGGGATTCTACGGTGCGAACCGAGTTGAGGTAACAGCTGCCGTTATCGCTCAGAAGCTGTGGAGAAAGATCGCTTCAAACGAGCAGATCTCAGCAATGACAAGAAACGTTCCTGTCGAGTATGCAAACTTCGATATCGACGCAGACGGATTTATCTACACTGTTACTGAGGCTGCAAATACTACGACCGACGCTGTTAAGAAACTTAACCCAGCAGGTTATAACATCTGGGATAACGCAGTCGGCGATGAGTATTCATTTGGTGACGTTGCTTCAGAGTATGATTCAACAACAAATAAAACTTATAAGTGCAGACTTACAGATATCTGCGTTTCTGACAACGGAACAATAAATGTTCTTGACTATGAAAACGGTAGAGTGTTCCAGTATGATAAGCTCTGTAATCTTCTTTGCATCTTTGGTACAAAGAACTCCACTTCTGATCAGGCAGGAAGCTTCCTTGGACCAAACGCTATCGAAGCAAGAGGCAACGAGGTCTATATCCTTGACGGAACAAAGAACGATATCACAGTTTATACTGAAACAACTTTCGGTAATGTCGTTCACAGAGCAGTTCTCCTCTATGACGAGGGCAGATACTCAGACGCAAGAGCTGACTGGGAAGAAGTTATAAAGAGAGACGGCGGCTATGCAATGGCTTATGTCGGACTTGGTAAGGCTTGCCTTAACGACGGCGAGTATATGAAGGCTCTTGATTACTTCAAAACAGCTTACGATCAGGACGATTACGATAAGGCATTCAAATATGCAAGAGAAGAATGGCTCAGAGATAACTTCACAGTGATAATGATAGTTATTATCGTTTTGATCGCCCTTCTCATCGTAAAGGCAGTTCTTAAGAAAAAGGGCATAAAGCTCATCAAGCGCAAAAAGAAGGAGGGAAACTGATATGTATGAATTTACTCCGGTAGGTTGGCTCAAGCATTGTGTTTTCCACCCTGTTGAAGGTTTTGAGGACCTGAGATGGAAGAAACAAGGCTCAATGAAAATATCAATGCTCATAGTTCTCTTCCTCTTTATTGCAATGGTCGTTGACAGACAGCTCACAGGCTTCCAGTTCAATGACAGCTACGTTAAAGTATTCAACGTTGTTCCGCTTATCGTTCAGTCTGTAGTTTACTTCTTCACTTGGGTACTCGGCAACTGGGCAATATGCACACTTCTCGACGGTGAAGGTACACTTAAAAAGATCTGCATCTATTCTGCATATTCTCTCGTTCCTTACATCGTTTGCACATTTATCGCAGTGATCTTCTCAAACGTTCTGGTACAGGACGAGTCGATCTGGATCACAGCAATCCAGTATCTTGGCATCGGCTGGTCTGTTATCCTTATGGTGCAGGCAATGAGAGCCGTTCACCAGTATTCATTCGGAAAAACACTTGCTTCAATTATTGGTACGATCATCGCAATGCTTCTTATATTGTTCCTTGCGATACTTCTCCTTTCATTGTTCCAGCAGGTATATGTATTCGGTTACTCAGTTTATACTGAGATCATGTACAGGATCAGAGGCTAAAACAGAAACGGTGGTGTAAATAATAAATGCATAACAAAAGTTACAAGAAAGCAGTTGTCTTTGCTATCTGCCTTACAATGCTGATGCCTCTGGGGTCAATGGTGGTTTCTTCCACTGACGAGAGTTCAAGCCAGGCTGATTCAAGCGCCGCAGTAAAGGATACTGACAGCAGTGTCGATTCAGCGGCTGATGATACAAGCTCAGCTGACGCTTCCGACGCAGCAGCTACTGCCGATGAAAGCAGCGATAAAGCTGCTGAAGACTCAGCAGCCGATGAGAAAACAACTACTACAGCAAGCAAGGACGACGAGGTTCAGCCTATAACTGACGAAGAAGCTCTTGCAATGTGCGAAAAAATAACAGAGAACGACAAGATAGCTCTTTATCTTGACGAAGAAAACGAAAGACTTTGTCTTTATGTAAAGGCTTCAGGTAAGTATTGGTGGACTTCGCCTATAAATGTTCAGGCTGACCAGACAATTATCGACACAGTTAAGGGCACAGCAATGAAAAATGCCCAGAGAAAGCAGATCGCTGCAAGTGCCGCTATCAGAGTCGGTGACCTTAGACAGGAAAAGAGAACAGAGTCCCCTGCTCCGGTTTATTCCAACAAGGCAAAAGTAAAATGGGAGAAAAATTCAGACGGCGTTGTTGCTACATATAACTACGTTTCTGATGGTGTGAAGCTCAAGATACACTATGTTCTTGAGGACGATAACCTCTATGTTTACTGCGATTCAGATGAGATCGAGGAGAAAAACACTTCTCAGGTAGACGGAAAGGTGCTTACAAAGATCGAGTTCTGCCCTAACTTCGGCGCTGCTGATTCAACTGCGACAGGCTATATGATAGTTCCTGACGGAAGCGGTGCTGTAATAAACTACAACAACGGCAAGACCGAGTACGCTGACTATAATCAGCAGGTATTCGGCAGAGATTATACAGCCGTTCCAATAACAGCTCCAAGAACCACTCAGCAGGCTTATATGCCGGTCCTTGCAACAGTAAGCGGTTCATCTGGACTTGTTTGCGTTGCTTCTGACGGTGAGTCAAACGTTTATGCTCACGCTCAGGTATGCGGACAGGAAAAGCAGGCTTACAACACTTGTTACTTCGAGTTTGAAACAAGAAGCTCAGACTCATTCTTCATGAGCGGTGATAACTCAAACAAGATCACAGTGTTCGAGAAGAACGGAATAAAGACCGAGAGATTTGGAGTTCGTTATTATCCTGTTGATTCAGACAACGGCGAGGATCTTAACTACGCTGACTGCGCTGAGGTCTACAGAAACTACCTTATCAATAATAGGGGTCTTACAGCTAAGGCTCAGGCAAATAAGAGCGATCTTTACGTTGACCTTTATGGCGGCGTTATGAAGGATACTTCTATTCTCGGTATCCCATTCAATCTTAAAACAGAGATCACTGGCTTCGATCAGGCTTCCGACATACTTGATATCCTCAAGGACGGCGGAGTTGACAACATAACTGTCAACTATAATGACTGGACAAATGACTCTATCAAGAACAAGATATCCACAGAGGTATCTCCGTCCGGCAAGCTTGGTGGTTCAAGCGCATTCGATAAGCTTATCTCAAAGGACGATAATATGAAGATCGTTCCTTCAATGAACAACTTCAAGATGGACAGTGGTTCATGGGGATATATGACTCTTACAAGCACAGCTATCAGAGTTTCAAATGCTTATTCAAGACAGTCATCATACAGCCCGGCCTTCGGTGTTGCAGAAAAGGGAGTTTCACCTGCTCTGCTCACACCAAACAAGTACTCGAATGTGTTCACAGAAATGCTCGAGAGCTATACTGATGAAAAGCTCACTTCTATCGGCTTCGGTGATTATTCAACAAAGCTTGTTTCTGACTATTCAAAGAAGGATCCTTCAAGCAGAAGCAAGACCATGAATACTGTCGTTGACGGCTATAAGAGTGCGAGCGAGAAGATAAGTACAGTATTCGCAGACGGTGCGAACTCTTACGTTCTCCCATATGTAACAAACGTTTCAAACGTTCCTGTTTACTCCAGTGGATTCAACGTAACAGATTTCGATATCCCGTTCTATCAGATGGTCATTCACGGATATGTTGACTACGCTTCAACACCTATCAATAAGAGCTCAAATTCAGATGAAACATTCCTGCTTTCACTGGCTTCAGGCTCACAGATACACTATGATATGACATACGCTGACGCTGATACGCTTCAGGATACAGAATATGACGACCTGTATTATTCAAACTATGCAGGCTGGACAGATCTTGCGGCTAATCAGTACAAAAAGGTAAGCAGCATACTTTCAGGCGTTTCAGATTATACGATCACAAAGTATGAGCTGAGCGATGACAAGAACGTTCTTACCACAACTTATTCAAAGGACGGAGCTTCAGACGTTGTTATCAGTGTTGATAAGAAGAACGCAACAGCTACCGTAGGCACAGAGGTCTATGACCTTGCAGATTGTATAGAAGGAGGTTTGACAGAATAATGAGCGAAGAGATCAAAAACACTCCTGAAGAGATCGAGGCTGTTAAGGCTGAGGATCTTGAAGATACAGTCGAAAAGGAAAATGACGCTGAGGCTGTTACAGAAGAAATTTCAACAGAGGAGATAATCGCAGAAGAGCCTGCCGCTGAGGCAGTCGCTCCTGCACCTGTGATGAAGGAAAAGAAGCACAGACTTTCTTATGAAAAAAGAAAAGGACTTTACGGCTACGGATTTATAGCGATCTGGGCGCTGGGTACTATCTACTTCTTTATCCTGCCTCTTATAGAATCTCTCATTTACTCATTCAACAAAACTGAGGTAACTCAGGGCGGAATGAAAATGTCCTTTATCGGTTGGAAAAACTATGTAAACGCTTTCCGTAAGGATCAGGATTATTCCAAGGCTCTGGTGGCAATGATCGAGAATACGGTTTTGAGAACTCCTCTTATCCTCATATTCTCTATCTTTATCGCAGTTATCCTTAATCAGAAATTCAAGGGAAGAACATTCGCAAGATCAGTATTCTTCCTCCCTGTTATCATCGCTACAGGTCCTGTTATCGACATCATCAACGGTAACATGAGCACAGGCGGATACGCAGGCGGATCTGAGCAGTTCAGCTCAATGTTCGAGGCTGACCTCGTTGACCAGTTGCTGAACTTCCTCGGTATCTACAACATCAGTGATAAGCTCACTATGATAATAAACTCGCTGACCACCGACATCCTGAACCTTGTATGGAACTCAGGTATCCAGATACTTCTGGTGCTTTCAGCACTTCAGGGTATCCCGCTCTCAGCTAAGGAAGCAGCCCAGATCGAGGGTGCAACTTCATGGGAGTTCTTCTGGAAAGTCACAATTCCTTATATCAGCCCAATGATACTTTCAAGCGTGGTTTATACAATCGTTGACTCATTCGTCGATCCACAGAACGAAGTTATGACGATCGTTCTTAACAAGGCAAGCAACTGGGAGCATGGCTACTCAGCGGCAATGGCTTGGGCATACTTCCTTATCGTAGCAGTATTCCTTGCACTTGTCGTAGCACTTGTTAATAAGTTCGTTTACTATGAAGTAGAATAAGGGGGGATTTAAGTGGCAACTAAAAAAGAAGAAAAAGAGTTCGAAAAAGAACGAAAGGCTGCTATTAAAGCCCGTTATAAGAAGATGAAAGAGGAGGGTCTTGAGAAATATCTCACCCCTGAGCAGATCAGCTATAACAGAAGAAGAAGAGCGATCGGAATGGTTTGGCCGTTCTTCAGGTTCCTTATCCTGTTTGGTCTGTGCTTCGTAATCCTCTATCCACTGATATTCATGCTTTCAACTGCGTTCAGACCAAATGAGCAGATGAACGACCCATCAGTAGTTTGGATCCCTAAGAGCTTCACACTTGATAACATCAAGGACGTTTGGGGAGTAATGAAGTTTGAAGATACTGTTGTAAACACCGTTATCCTTAACCTCGTGGCCTCTGTCCTTCAGGTTATCACCTGCTCTATCACAGGCTACGGCTTCGCTAGATTTAAGTTCAAAGGTAAGGGAATCCTGTTCGGTATCGTTGTTCTTATGATCATCGTACCTCCACAGATCACAACTATCCCACTTTACCTCCAGTATGCTTACTTCAAGCCAGCGTGGCTCGCTAAGGTATTCACACTTGGCAAATCAACATCGCTTATCAACAGCGGTTGGACAATGTATCTTCCTGCATTGTTTGCAAACGGACTCCGTGCAGGTCTGTTTATCTTCATCTTCCGTCAGTTCTTCAGAGGACTTCCTAAGGAGCTTGAAGATGCTGCATACCTCGACGGCTGCAGCCCACTGAAAACATTCCTTGTTATCATGTGTCCTAACGCAAAGTCATCGTTCCTGACAGTATTCCTGTTCTCTATCGTTTGGTATTGGAACGACTACTATGTATCATCATCATTCTTCACACAGAACGACACTGTTGCTCTTATGCTGAAGAACCTGAATACAAACCTGACTCAGCAGCTCTTCGACGGTCAGGCGGTATCTGTAAGACAGATAATCGTATGGCTTGAAGCAGGTTGTCTGCTTTCTATCACACCTATCCTTATTATGTATGTATTTCTCCAGAGATACTTTATCGAGGGTGTTGAAAGATCAGGTCTTGCAAACTAATTTGCAAATAAGCTTATCAAAAGTCCTGCACTTCGGTGCGGGACTTTTTTTGCGTGAAGCCCTTTTTTATGTTCATATATTTAAGACTTATTAAATTTGTACATATATAAAGCAACGCAATTGTGCATATTGCTTTGAAATGTCAGGTTAATTTAGTACAATCGTGTATAGAAAAAACATCTTTTTTTTGATATAATTACTTTGGGTATTATTGCCCATGGTAAGTTGTTTATAAAAATATTCAGTTAGGAGTCTGAACATGAATATAAAAGTTGATTTAAAAAAGCTTTTTGCTGCCGCAGTATCAGCGATAATGTGCCTCTCCGCAGGGGGTTGCTATCTGCTTCCTGACGAGGAGGAAGTCCTCGATGCGCCGACCGTGAAGGCAAGCGATGTTACATATTCCACAGTGACGGCAAAGAAAAAAGACCTTGAAAAGAAGATAGTCGCAACGGGCACTGTCACAGCGGAAAATCAGTATACTCTTTCTTATGAAAAGCAGAGTGGCACAGTGTCAAAATTTTATGTAAAAGCAGGCGATAAGGTCAAAAAGGGTGATGTTATCTGTGACCTTGATACATATGACCTTGACTATCAGATAGAAGAAAAACAGCTTTATCTCGAAAAAGCAAAGCTTAATGTTGATATAATTTATGAAGGCGGCGGCTCCCAGGCAGAGATAGACTCTGCTTATGTTGACGTTCAGCTTCTTGAAAAAGAGCTTGAAAAGCTTCAGGCTCAGAAGGAGGATTCAAGCCTGAAATCGCCTATAGACGGCGTTGTTTCGTCACTCTCTGACGTAAGAGCAGGCGACAACGTAAATCCGGGTCAGACTATCGCAACTGTTATAGATACTTCGGCTCTTTATATCGCAATACAGCCTGACGACCTCACCCAGTATGATATCGACACAGAAGTGCAGATAAGGATAGGCGAGGATTATTATGACGGTGTTGTTTTTATGACTCCTAAAAAGCTTGCTGATTATCAGGAAGAGCAGAAAGAGGATCACAATAATGTTGACGATACAGGTATAGATTATCAGGCGGATACTATCTATGTTCGTTTCAAGGATACCGCCCCTGCGGAAACAGTGGGTCAGCTTGCAGATACGATACTTGTCCTTGACAGCGTAAAGGACGCTATCGTTATATCAAATAATCTGATAAAAAAGGTTGACGGCACAAAGGTAGTTTATGTGCTGAAAAACGGTGAAAAAACTGCCGTTGAAGTGGAAACAGGACTTTCTACAGGCTCTCAGACCGAGATAAAGTCGGGTCTTAAAGAGGGCGACGAAATTGTTATCAGATAGGTTTGAAAGGATAAGCTTATGTTCACCTTATTGTTCCGTAAAATGCGAAACACCAAATGGATGGTGCTTTGCCTGCTGATAGGCTTTGTTATGGCGTCTGCCATGATGAGCACTATCCCTATTTATATGAACGCTTCTCTGCAAAGAATGCTTGTAAAGGATCTTGAGTCGTTCCAGACAGAATATGATATCTACCCCGGTGCGTATAATACTAGCTATGGATTGAAAATGGATATCTCAGGCAGTGAGCAGCAGAAAGCTGTTGAGAATTATAATAACAAAGTGGAGGCTAAGTTCAAGGAGCTTGGTCTGCCTGAAAAGCTTGATAAGAAGTATATAAGTGACGAGTATCTCTATGTGCGTTCACTTGCCGTTTCAGATGGCAATTCGCAGGCAAGGTTCACTCTCGGCGGTATGACGGATATTTCCGACCATATCAGCATAAAGCAGGGCAGAATGTTCACTGCAGGCAAGCGTTCAGACGGCGTTTACGAGTGCGTTGCCACAGAAAAAGCCATGAAAAGCACAGAGCTTGCTATAAACACAGTATATGAGATAGCCGACGTGTTTGATGATAACAAGTCAATAAAAATAGAGATCGTGGGCGTTTTTGACGTTAAGGACGAAAATGACGCATATTGGGCAGAGGGTCTTGATTCTCAGTATACAGCCGTTGTCTTTACAGATTATGACACAATGCTCGGGGATTGCGTTGATACTGGCGTTGTGAATATCACAAAGGCTGTCCATAACTATGCGGTGGATTATGCTTCCATGAATATGACTGACCTTGCAAGCACAAACGAGATGATAGCAAAGCAAAAGACCTATTTTGGTGAAAATTCCATAGGCTTTTCGATGCCTGCCTCAGATATCCTCAAGGACTATGAGAGCCGTTCATCACAGCTCCAGCTTGTTTTGTGGCTTTTGCAGATACCTGTCATACTTATGATAATATTCTATCTCTTTATGGTGTCGCAGCTCAACGTTGAGCAGGAGCGTAACGAGATAGCGGTGTTCAAAAGCCGTGGAGCAAGCCGCTTGCAGATAATGGGCATTTATGCTCTGGAATCTCTCGTACTGGGCGTTCTGACCGTTATAATAGGACCATTCGCAGGCCTTGGACTTTGCAAGGTACTTGGTGCGTCAAACGGATTCTTGGAGTTTGTCAACAGGCGTTCGCTCCCTGTTCATATGACAATAGAAGCTGTCGTCTATGCGGCAATAGCCGTGGCAGTGTTCTTTGTCACAACTATGATACCGATCTTTCCTGCCACAAAAACAACTATTGTTGAGCATAAGCAGTCAAAAGCCAAAAAGAAAAAGCACGCTCTGTGGGAAAAGGTCTGCCTTGATTTTATCCTTGTGGGCGGTTCAGTTGGCTGGCTTTATTATTACAACAAAACTCAGGAAAAGCTTGTTGCAGAGGGTGTAACAGACACCACCGCAACAGTAAACCCTATAATGTTCGTGGCTTCCACTGCCTTTATACTTGGCCTTGGTCTGTTTCTTATAAGGATATATCCTTATATAATAAGGCTTCTCGCAAGAATAGGCAGAAGAGTGTGGTCGCCTGCACAGTATGTTTCACTGACTAATATCGGTCGCTCCTCAACGGGCAGGGAAAGATTTTTGATGCTGTTCCTTGTTCTTACTGTATCATTGGGCGTGTTCTTTGCAAATACCGCAAGAGCCTTGAACAGAAATGCCGAGGAAAGCGTTGCCTATGGGGTCGGCTGCGACGCTGTTCTTACAGAGCAGTGGTATAGCAGTAAAATAGAATCTGCACAGCAGACCACTCCTCAAAGCGCATCTCAGGCAGCTCAATCAGGCACAAAGCAGACTTCCGAAGAAAGCGACGAAGAAGATACAGAAACTACCATACAGTATGTAGAGCCTGTTTTTGAGCGATTTGAAAAGCTCGCAGGAGTGGAAAATGTCACAAAGGTTTTAAGAAAAGACGACGTGACCATATCTTCAAACAAAATGAACGTTCCAAGACAGCAGACAAAGTCTGACGATGAGGAAAAGACCCGTGACGATTTCCTTGACCAAAGCGTTGACACAAGCTCAGGCAAAAGCTCAACAAGCAATGTCCAGCTTATGACCATAGTGCCAAGCGATTTCTCAAAGGTCTGCAAATTTGAGGACAGACTTCTGCCGGTTCAGTTAAATAACTACCTGAACGCCCTCGCAGAGTACACCCCGGGAGTTATCCTCTCTTCAAGCTTCAAGAGCTATGGTCTGGAGCTTGGTGATACTGTAGAGTGTAAGTGGGGCGGAAACGAGCCCTTTGAAGTGACCGTCCTTGCCTTTGTTGACTACTGGCCGGGACTAAGCCCTTATAAAGAGGCGAAAAACGGCGGTTATATGGACTTTGCCGTTATGAACTACGATTATGTGAACGTTCAGACAAGCATGGAGCCTTATGAGGTATGGTTCAAGCTCAAAGACGGAGCTTCCGTTCAGGAGTTTTATGACTCAATAGACAAAGCAGGCATTAAACCCCTCACCCTTGAATCTGCAAGCCAGCAGACCATAGAAAAGAAAAACGACCCTATGCTCCAGGGCATGAACGGCGCTCTCACTCTCGGCTTTATCATCATCATGGTGATGTGCATAATAGGTTTCCTTATCTATTGGATACTCTCCATAAAGAGCAGGACTTTGCAGTTCGGTATCCTAAGAGCAATGGGAATGAAGTTCAGAGAGATAATAATGATGATAGTCTATGAACAGCTTTTGGTGTCAGGCGTTGCAATATTCGCCGCTATCTTTATCGGCGGCGTAACAAGCGACCTTTTCGTACCGCTGTTCCAGAGCATCTTCGACGCAAGCCAGTCAGTGCCGCCGTTTGCAGTGATACCTGAACGCAGTGACTATCTGAAGCTTTATGCAGTTATAGGAGTAATGCTGCTCACAGCCTTTGTGGTGCTTGGCAGACTTATAAAGAAGATAAAGATAAGTCAGGCGTTGAAGCTTGGTGAGGATTGATAGGAGGAAATTTTATGACAGCTTATGAAAAGCTTACAAAATGTTATGAGTGCGTAAAAAGCAAAATAGACTTTGAGCCAAAGGTAGCCCTTGTGCTTGGCTCAGGTCTTGGCGATTATGCAAATTCCATAGACGTGAAATATACCCTCAGCTATAAGGATATAGAGGGTTTCCCTACGTCAACGGTAGAGGGTCATAAGGGTCAGTTCGTTTTCGGATATGTTGGCGAAGTGCCTGTTGTTATAATGCAGGGCAGAGTGCATTATTATGAGGGCTATGCAATGGAGGACGTTGTGCTTCCTGCAAGACTTATGAGAATGTTGGGTGCACAGGTGCTTTTCCTTACAAACGCATCGGGCGGAGTGAACGCAGGCTTCAAGGCAGGCGACTTCATGCTTATAACAGACCATATCTCAAGCTTTGTTCCTAATCCTCTTATCGGCAAGAATATCGACGAGCTTGGAACAAGATTTCCTGATATGAGCGAGATATATAACAAAAAGCTCAGGGATATCATCTCAGGTGCAGCGGAGGATCTTGACATAACTCTCCGCCATGGCGTTTATCTCCAGCTCACCGGACCGTCTTTCGAGTCCCCTGCGGAAATAAGAATGGCAAGAACTATCGGTGCTGACGCAGTGGGAATGTCAACGGCCTGCGAGGCTATCGCCGCAAATCATGCAGGCATGAAAGTCTGCGGAATATCCTGCGTTGCAAACCTTGCAGCAGGCATGACGGATAATCCTCTCACTCATGCTGAAGTTCAGGAATGTGCAGACAAGGCTGCTCCCCTTTTCAAAAAGCTTATCACTGAAAGCATCATAAGAATAGGTAAACAGCTTTAAGGTTTTGTAACAGCTTTTTCAAAATAATATGTAACAAATGTGCGAAAAGGGCTGATGATGTGTACTTTTTTGCTAAACTTTGTGAAAAACTATTGACAAATCAAACACTTTAGTTTAATATATTATTATGAAGTAAGTATCTTCAAAAAATATATCAAGAATATGGAGAGATAATCATATGGCAAAATTTTGTGGACAGTGCGGAGCTCAGCTTAATGACAATGCGACTTTCTGCACTCAGTGCGGTGCAACAATAGCACCTCAGCAGCCTGCACAGCAGACCGCTTCACCAATGGCAAATCTTCAGCAGGCAGCCAAGAATATCGACATGAACGCTATAAAGGACGCTGTTTCTGTTGAAAACATCAAAAATCTGAAAAACAAGCCTAATAAGCTCACTATCGCAGTTCTGGCAGTTCTGCTCGTGCTTGTTATTCTGGTAGTTGTTATCCTTTGCATGATATTCGGCGGCGGAAGCTGGAAAACTCCTATCAATAACGTTATGGACGTTCTCAATGACGGCGACGGTAAGGCTTATGAAGAGCTTATGCCTCCTTATTATAAGGATATGGCAGACGCACTGGACGGTATCATTGATATAAGCGACGAGGATTTTGATGAAGAGGCTGAAAAGCAGAGAGATAGACTTACAAAGAAATACGGCGATGACGCTGAGATAAGCTATGAGGTAGTTAAAAAGACTGCGGTAGACTCAGACGATATCGACAGCTATAACGAAGTTTCAGACGTTGCGTCAATACTCAGCAGCAAAAAGGCTAAGAAGTATAAGCTTACAAAGGCTTATAAGGTAAAGATCAAGTATACTATCGAAGGCGAAGACGCTGACAAGACCGACAAGACAACTGTCATTGTTGGAAAGATGGACGGCACATGGGTTCTTCTGGACGAGGGCGACCTTCCAATAAGCACAGGTTTCTAAGATATATAAACGATCAGTAACGGGCGGAGAATTTTCCGCCCGTTTTTGAAAATGCGGTGTTTGCACAATGAAAAAATTATCAGTGCTGTGTATGCTTTTGTGTGTGGCAATGCTCTTTTGCTCCTGCGGAGAGGAAGAAAGAGCTGTCCTGGGATATGAACAGCCCGTGGCGACACTTATCACAGCGGCGCAGTATAGCGATACGCAGTCATATCTTTCCTGCTTTACCCCAGAAGCGGAGGCGGAGTATAAAAACAGCGACAGCTATAACGAAGCCCTTGCGGAAACGCTTCTCACAAGGGGCGAGGAAAAAACGGAGCTTTCTTATAAGCTCAGCAGTAAAAAAGAGCTTGACAGCGACGGCTTGAAAGACCTTGAAAAAAGCTATAAGGAAAGCTATCACAAAAATGTGACTATCAAAAAAGCTGTTACAATGACAGCAAAGCTCACAGAGACTACTGACAGCGGCGAGCTGTCTGCCAGCCGTGAGATAACAGTGGTCAAAATAGAAAACAACTGGTATATTTTCGGAAAAGTTATCGAAAAATTTGATCTCAGCCAAAAGGGCTGAGGGGATCAATAATAATATGAAAAGAGGGTATTAATATGGAAAATTGTCCAAAATGCGGTCTGCCTGTTGCCGACGGTGCAAAGTTCTGCGCTGCCTGCGGAACAAGAATGCCGCAGAAGCTTATAAAGAGCAAGGTCTGCTCAGTGTGTGGAAATACACTTAATGCGGGGGCTAAGTTCTGCAACGTCTGCGGAACAGCCGTGCCGCAGGACGAAACGCCTGCCGACGAGCCTGTAGTGGACGAGAGAAATCCTGAAATGGAGTCTATCGAAGTGCCTGAGCTGCATTTTGATGATACTCCTGTGCAAAATCAGACTATTCCGCCAACGACTCCTGATATGCCGACTATGGACAGCGTTTATCTGCCTGGGCAAGAGCCTGCAAAGCCTGTTCAGCCTGCACAGCCGACAGCCGAGGAAGTTGCAATGGCTTCAAGAACTGTGGAAATACCTCAGACGCCTACAGTTGCTGAAACTCCAAACGTTGCTCCACAGCCTCAGCAGCCTGAAAGAGTTCTTACACCAGAGGGCTATCAGCAGCCTGCTCAGCCTGTGAACAATGCAATGCCACAGATGAATCAGGGTGGACAGCCTATCCAGCCAAATCAGATGAATCAAATGAACGGCGTTACACCTGGAAAGGGTGCAAGTGCACTTGTTCCGATAATACTTATCATTCTTATACTTGCTGTTATCTGCGTTGACGTTTTCTGGCTTTTCAGAGATCAGATATTCGGCAAAAAGGACGAAAGCTCAAATGACTGTGCAGTGATAACTCTCACGGACGAAACTGACTATCCTGCAAACGAAGCATTTTTCTTTGAAGAATAGAATATAATGTAAAAAGGGACGTTTCAAAGCGTCCCTTTTTTGTGTGTCAACACAGTATTTGCGTAAAAGATAAAGGCGACCCAAGGCCGCCCCTACATTTAATCTTTCATGCTCTCGATTATCTCGTTAGCTTTCTTGTAAATAACAGCAGGCTCTTCGCCTATCCTGAACTCGCCGTCCTCGTAAAGCACCTTTCCTGCGCACATCGTGAGCTTGACATTCTGCTTTGAGCCGCTGTAAACAAGGTTTTTGCCTATGTTGTTAAGAGGCTGCATATTAGGCTGAAAAAGGTCGATAACGATAAGGTCAGCCTGCTTGCCCTCTGCGATAATGTCGCAGTCAGAAAGCCCCATTGCCCTTGCAGAGCCTACAGTTGCCGCCCTCAGCACCGAGTCAGCAGGGCAGGCAGAAGCATCATCGCAAGCTATCTTCTGCAAACCTGTCATAAGGAACATTTCTCTGAACATATCAAGACAGTTGTTGCTTGCAGGACCGTCAGTACCGATAGCGATGTTTATGCCCATATCCTGCATTTTTACGATAGGCGCAATGCCGCTTGCAAGCTTTACATTAGAGCCTGCACAGTGAACAGCCCATACGCCCTTGTTTTTGAATATCTCAAGATCCTTGTCGCTCATGTGAACGCAGTGGAAGCCTGCACCGCCAAAGTCGAAAATGCCAAAGCTGTCAAAAAGCTCAGTTGGCGTCATGCCGTATTTCTCTATGCACTCTCTGACTTCTTTTGCAGTTTCCGAGTTGTGCATTGCAACAGGCGCTTTGTATTTTGCCGCAAGCTTGCCAACGCCCTCCATAAGCTCCTTTTCGCAGGTGTATTCTGCATGGAAGCCAAGCATAAAGCTTATAAGAGGGTCAACATTGTTGTATTTCAGATAGTTGTTTTCAAGCCTTTCAAGATTAGACTTGTCACCGCTCACTGCACCGCAAAGCACAGAGCGGAAGCCGCTTTCTATGCAGGCTTTTACATAATCGTCAAGCTCAAAGTACATATCAAATGCCGCCGTACAGCCTGTTGTGAGATATTCAAGTATAGCAAGCTTCGTGAGCCAGTAAACTTTCTCACCGTCCAGCTTTGCTTCCATTGGAAAGATCTGCTTGAAAAGCCAGTCCTGCAAAGGCATATCGTCAGCATATGATCGCAGAAAAGTCATTGCCGAGTGAGTGTGCGCATTTTTGAATGACGGCATAAGGAGATTTCCCTTGAGGTCATATTCACGTTCAAAAACCTTTCCGTCAAGCTCCTCAGCCTTAGGCTTGCCAACGAAAACTATCTTTGAACCTTCCGTCCAGACCTCTATATCCTGCGTTTCTATGCCGTTGGCAAGGGTCATTACCCTGCCGCCGAAAAATCTTATCATGGCTCTTTATCCTCCCTTACTCTATTTCAAGAACAGCCGTCTGCTCTCCGTGGCGTGAGATAACTCTCGGAACTCTTGCAGATATTCCGCAAACTATCTCGTAGCCTATCGTTCCTGTCATTTTGCCGATATCGTCAGCGGTTATCTTTTCATTTCCCTGTGCGCCTATGAGGACAGCCTCGTCACCAGCCTTTACGTCCTCTACCTCAGTTACATCACACATGAACTGATCCATACATATCCTGCCTGTGATAGGGCATTTCTTTCCGTTGATAAGCACATATCCCTTGTTTGAAAGCGCCCTGGGATATCCGTCTGCATAGCCTGCCGTAACAGTTGCGAGCTTTACTTTGCCGTTTGCAGTGTAAGTCCTGCCGTAGCTTACGTCAGTGCCATTGTCTATGTATTTTACCTGCGCAACAGCCGCCTTAAATTCCATAGCAGGCTTTGGCTCAAAAGGCAGAGCCTTTGCAGGGTCAGGATAAAGTCCGTAAAGTATTATTCCAAGCCTTGCAAGAGAGCTTCTCTCATTATAATAGTATACTCCGCCGGCTGAGTTGAGAAAATGCACTTTTTCAAGGTGAAGCCCCTCTGCTTCGCATTTGTCAGCAACGGCAAGTATCTTCTCCGTCTGCGCCTTTGTGTATTCCTCGTCCTGCTCTCTCAGGCTGTCAGCCACCGCATAGTGGGTGAAAATGCCCTCCAGCGAAATGTTTTCAAGCTTTGATATCTCTTTAAGCTCGCCGTATATCTTGTCGGTTTCCCCGTGAAGACCTATCCTCGTCATGCCCGTGTCTATAGCGGCGTGTATGCGTACCTTGCCGTCAGCGTTTTCTGAAAGTGCTTTAGCATATGAAAGCTCTGTGCAAGCCTGAATGATGTCAAGCTTTGTGAGCCACTTAGCATTCTCAGGAGGTGTGTAGCCCAAAATGAGTATCTCGCCCTTTATGCCCATATCCCTGAGCCTGTGGGCTTCGTGTATGTTGGATACCGCAAACCAGCGAATGTCCATTTCGTTTTCAAGAAACGGAACTACCCCGTTGTCAAAATGTCCGTAGCAGCTCGCCTTTACAACGCACATTATCTCTGTTTTTTCCCCTATGAGCCTGCGGTATTCTTTCAGATTGTATTCAATGCTGTCAAGATCTACCTCAGCCCATGCTCTCTTCAAAAAATCCATTTTATTTTTCTTCCCTTTCGGTTTTATAATTGTGCCTTTGCACAAAATATTTGTCATTTTCTATTGAAAAAGATAAATCAATGTGTTATAATGTTCTTATCATGGGCATTGTGTCGCCAAATCTTTCAGGAGGCTTTGATGTGAGTAATATCGTCCCCGCAGAAGAATTTTTCTGCAACCGAGATACCTCTTGCTGCTTTACAGGTCATAGGGACAGGGATCTGCCTTTCGGCGGCGATGTCCATAAGCAGGGTATGAAAAATCTCCTGAGTATGCTCGTCCTTATGATAAAGGAAGCATATAGCGAAGGCTGCCGTACTTTTATATCAGGTATGTCAAAAGGTATCGACCTGCGCTGTGCTGAGATAGTCCACAGCCTTTCGGCTCAGCCCGAATATAAGGATATGAAGCTCGTGTGCGTTCTGCCCTATGCAGGCCAGCGTACAGAGATGAAAACACCCTTGGACAGCTATACATATTCGCTTATTCTGAACTCTTGCAGTGCGGTCGTGATAACAAGCCCTAAGTATGAAAGCGGCTGTTATAAAAAGCGAAACAGCTTTATGGTTGAACATTCCTCTCGTGTGATCGGGGTCATAAAAGAGAAAGCCAAAGGCTCAGGCACTTTGCAGACCATAAACATGGCAAAGCGTGCAGGCCTTACGCTGAACATCATATGCCTTGACGATAATCCTGTTTTTTATATCGACTCAGACTCAGACAGCCGTCCTATTTAGTTTACACCTAAATTGCAAATTGTTCAATAGTTTTCGAGAATTTTTCCGAAAAAGTTTATATATGAAAATATGGCGGACAGTATGCCTGCCTGTATATATTTGAAAGTAAGGAGATCAATAACATGGCTCAGACGAAAGCTCACAAGAAAAAAAGAAGATCTCAGGCTCCTATCGCTCTGGTCTACTTCATAACGATGATAATATTCCTCTTTGTTATCGGCATGCTTGCACTGTATGCCCTAAGAGAGTTTGGTGTTATCGGCAATGATGACAGCGACAGCGACGCAGGCATAAAAAGCCCGGTTTATAATACCCTTTTTGCAAGAGTGAACAGCAAGGGTGTTCTTGCAGACGCAACAGTCATAAGAGTTGCACCGGACGCAAAGAAGATAATCATAATGCCTGTTTCAGCGTTCACAGTGAGCGGAAGCCAGACAATGCGTGAGATACATGAAGAGGGCGGCATGGTGAAGCTTGAAGCAGCCGTTGCAGACACTTTCGGTATCACTATAGACAATTACGTTTCTCTCACAAATGACGCATTCGAGAATGCGGCGGATATTGTTGGCGGAATTACATATACTCCTGATGAGGAGCTTTACTATCTCTCTCAGGATAATGACGAGAACGATATCGCTATCCCAAGCGGCGATCTGACTAACCTCAGCGGTCATCAGATAAGACTTATCTGTCAGTATCCTGTTTTCAAAGAGGGCAGGAATGGTAATATGAAGTTTCTTGGAACTGCGGTGACAATGCTTATAAACAACGCTTTCCAGCAGACGAATATCACTAAGGATAATCTTGATAACTTCTATAATATATTCACCGCAAACAGCGATACCGATTGGACAAGTGCACAGTATAAGGAAGAAAAGTCGTATCTCAAGGATATGCTGGATCAGAACCTTACTCCTGCAGAAGCTCTTGTGCCGGAGGGCGAGTGGACGGACGATTCTCACTTTAAGGTGTCTGATAAGTTCAAGGAGAGCGTTCAGACAATGCTCAAAGATACTGCACCGTCAGCAGCTGAGAAGTAAAAACGTAAAGGCTGAAATTTTAACAGGGGGCGATATAACGTGAAACTTCTGGTCATAATCCTTAATAAAACAGACGTGCTTGACTATTTGCTGGAGGGACTTTCAGCAGCAGGCATAAAGGGTGCGACTATAATCGAGTCGTCAGGTATGGCAATGACCCTTTCAAGACTTGACAGCAGCTTTCTCAGCGCCTCTATCCGAGGACTTTTCAGCGGCGACGAGGATAACAGAACTATCCTGTCGGTAATAAAAAATAATCAGCTCGATACCGCACGAAAGATAGTTTATAATACTGTGGGCGATCTATCTCAGCCCAATACGGGAATAATGTTCACCGTTCCGCTGGATTTCGTCGAGGGAACAGTGAAGAAACCCGTGGATAAAGAAAAAGCAAAACCTAAGGATATCCCTGAGGAGAATGAAAAGAACGTCAGTTGACGAAATGTTTACAGACTATTAACATAATATTTAATTCTTTTCATTAAAAACTTTTGAATGTCCTTGCAAAAAACTGTTTTGTGTGGTATAATAATCACAATAGGCTTTTAATGAAAGACTGGAACTTGACTTCCGGTCTTTTGGTTTTGTATGGGGCTTTTTTTCATGGCAAAGCCTGATGACTTTGCTTTGGGAAGCATTAACGGAGGTGCTGTATGGAAGTAAAGAAAACTACGGTAGAAAAAGTAAGAGAGCTTGCACAGCCTATCGCAGACGAGCTTGGCTTTTTCCTTTGGGACGTAAGGTTTGAAAAGGAGGGAGCAACGTGGTACCTCAGGGTGCTTATCGACAAGGACGGCGGCATAGATATGGACGATTGCGAGGCTTTCACAAGACCGATGAACAAGGTGCTTGACGAGGCTGACCCTATATCTCAGAGCTATGTGCTGGAGTGCGGAAGTCCCGGACTTGGCAGAGAGCTTAGAAGACCCGAGCATTTTGAGGTCTGCATAGGCGACGTTATAAGAGTAAGGCTCATAAGACCTGACGAAAACGGTGAAAAAGAGTTCGTTGTGGGTCTTGTGGGATATGACAAGGATAAGATACTTTGTCAGAAGCTGGACGAGGATATGAACGGCGTGGAGAATGTAGAGTTCAAGCTTGCAGATTGTGCTTATGTAAAGCTCAATGATGACGCAGACCTGTTCTGAATGAAGAAATTTAATAAATATGGGCAAAGCCCGAATCAAGTGTGAAAGGATTGATCAGAAAATGAATAAGGAAATGACCAGCAAATTTTTTGAAGCTCTGACGGATTTGGAAAAGGAAAATAATATTGGCAGCGATATACTTATTGAGAAAATAAAATCAGGTATCGAAAAGGCTATCAAGAAGGATTATCCTTACTGTGAGAATATCAGAGTGGATATCGACCCTGTTACAGGAAAGCTCGATATAAGGATACTCAAGGAAGTTATGGACGTTATGTATGTTGACGACCCTGACAACGAGATCTTCCTTGACGAAGCAAAGGTCTATGACCCTAACATCAAGGTGGGCGATATGGTGGAGATACCTCTCGACCCTGCAAAGTTCGGCAGAGTTGCCGCTCAGAATGCAAAGCAGTCTATCAAGCACGATATCAAGGATTTTGAAAGAGCAAGACTTATCGAGCAGTATCACGATAAGGAGCATGAGTGCGTTTCTGCCACAGTCCAGAAGGTCGAGCCTGCTACTCAGAACGCTATACTTACTATCGACAAGAACGAAGTTTATCTTGTAAGAAACGAGCAGATACCAGGCGAAACACTCAAGGCAGGAGATATCATCAAGGTATATGTTGTGGGTATCGCAAATCCTGACAGAAAGCCTTCTATCAAGATATCAAGAACTCACAGAGAGCTTGTTAAAAGACTTTTTGAGCTTGAAGTTCCTGAGATAGCAGACGGCACTGTTGAAGTAAAGGCTATTTCAAGAGTTGCAGGCGCAAGAAGCAAGATAGCGGTTTATTCAAAGGACCCTAATGTTGACGCCGTAGGCGCTTGTATCGGTCCTAGAAAGTCAAGAATAACTTCTGTTGTGAACGAGCTTAAGGGCGAGAAGATAGACGTTATCAATTGGTGCGAAGACCCTGCACAGTTTATCGCAAAGGCTCTTGCTCCGGCTGAGGTAATAAACGTTGTTCTCAGCGAAGAGGAGGGCGTAAGAGAGTGCCGTGTTACTGTTCCAGATAACCAGCTCTCACTTGCTATCGGTAATAAGGGTCAGAACGCAAAGCTTGCCGCAGGTCTGACAGGCTATAAAATAGATATCGTATCCGAAAGCTCTGCAAAGGCTGAGGCTGCTGATGATGAAAACTAAGAAGATACCAATGAGAATGTGTCTTGGGTGCGGTGAAATGAAACCCAAGAGAGAGCTTATCAGAGTGGTGAAGTCAAAAGAGGGGGATATCTCCCTTGACCTCACAGGCAAAAAATCAGGCAGAGGCGCTTATATATGCAAAAGCGTCGAATGCTTTGAGAAAGCAAGAAAAGCAAGAAAGTTTGAAAGAAGCTTTTCCTGCATGATAAGCGAGGATATATATAACAGCATGGAGGGCGAGCTTAGGGAAAATGAATAATAAAATAGGGCTTGTTACAATGTGCAGAAAAGCAGGAAAGCTTGTAATGGGTATGGATATGGTGAAGGACGCCTGCAATACAGGCAAAGCCTGCGCAGTGTTTGCGGCAACGGATTTTTCACCTAAATCTCTTAAAGAGATAAAGTTCAACTGCTACAAAAACGGGATAAAGCTTTACAGCCTTGGCATGACAATGGACGATATCCATTTTGGCCTTGGCAAAAGAACAGGCGTTATCGCTATTTGCGAGGGAGGCTTCGCAAAGGCTTGCGCCAAAGGGCTTGAGGAGATCCCTATAGACGAAAATGAGTTTTATAGCATTTAGCATTTATTGAGGAGGTATTTTACAGCCTATGAGTATGAAAACAACTAAATATAAGCTTAGCGATATGGCTAAGGATCTGAAAGTTACAAATAACGACCTTATCGAGTGTCTTGGCAAGCTCGGCGGAGAGCCAAAGAAAACACAGTCAGTGCTTACCCCTGAGGAGATCTCTTATGTTCTGGAGTATTATACACAGAACAATCAGGTGGACAGCTTTGATGCTTTCTATGCAAATAACGTAAAGCCTGCCAAGGAAGAAAAGAAGGCAGATAAGAAGCCTGTAAAGGCTGAGAAAAAGGAGAAAAAGGCTGAAAAGAAGCCTGAGCTTAAGCCAGCCCCAAAGGCGGAAGCAAAGCCTGAGCCTAAGCCGGCCCCAAAGGCGGAAGCAAAGCCTGAGCCTAAGGCAGAGCCAAAGGTGGAAAAGAAGCCGGAGGTCAAGGCCGAAACAAAACAGCCTGCACCTGAACAGAAGAAAAAGCAGCCAGCTCCACAGAAGCCTGCAAAGAAGAAAGAGCATGGCGTTCGTCAGCAGCTTGGCGGTTTTTCTGATAAGAAAGAAGCTTCAGGCGGATATACTATCTCTGAGGATAACGATTCGTTCGGCACACAGAGAACTATCGACACAAGAGGAAGCTATATAGAGCTTGATAAGTATAACGAGAAGTATGATAACCTTGCAAACTCAAAGCAGAACAAGAGCAAGGATAACTTCACAAAGAAGCAGAAGCTCACCCAGAAATCTCAGCAGAGAAAGAAACAGCAGTTCTCACATAAGAAGGAAACTGAGAGCGAAAAGCTCCGCAGACTGGAGCTTGAAAGAGCAAGAAAGCAGCAGCTCAAGGTCATGATACCTGACGAGATCGTTGTTTCAGAGCTTGCAAGCAGACTTAAAGTAACAGCTACCGAGGTCATCAAAAAGCTTATGGGTCTTGGCGTAATGGCTTCTATCAATGAGGTGGTCGACTTTGATACCGCCGCACTTGTTGCAGAAGAGCTTGGCGCAAAGGTTGAAAAGGAAGTACACGTTACAATAGAAGAAAGACTTATCGAAACTGACGAAGATCCAGAGGAGAGCCTGCAGGAAAGATGCCCTGTCGTTGTCGTTATGGGTCACGTTGACCATGGTAAGACATCTATCCTCGACAGAATAAGAAACGCTCACGTTACTGACACTGAGGCAGGCGGTATCACACAGCATATCGGTGCTTATCAGGTAGAGTATCAGGGCAAGAAGATAACGTTCCTTGATACTCCGGGCCATGAAGCTTTCACAGCCATGAGAGCAAGAGGTGCGAACGTTACAGATATCGCTATCCTCGTTGTTGCCGCTGATGACGGTATCATGCCGCAGACTATCGAGTCTATCAACCACGCAAAGGCAGCAGGCGTTTCAATAATCGTTGCTATCAATAAAATGGATAAAGAAGGCGCAGACCCTGACAGAGTTAAGCAGCAGCTCACAGAGCAGTCCCTCGTTGTCGAGGAATGGGGCGGCGACGTTATCGCAGTTCCTGTTTCCGCAAAGACCGGTATGGGTATAGACGAACTTCTTGAGAATATCCTCCTCGTTGCAGAGGTCAAGGAGCTTAAAGCTAACCCTGACAGACTTGCAAGAGGTACTGTTGTCGAGGCCAGACTTGATAAGGGTAAAGGCCCTGTTGCTACACTCCTCGTTCAGAATGGTACTTTGAAGTCAGGCGACGTTATAATCGCAGGCACTTCTGTCGGACGTATAAGAACGATGACAAACGATAAGGGCAGAAGCATTAAGGAAGCCGGTCCGTCAACACCTGTTGAGATAACAGGTCTGGGCGAAGTTCCAAGTGCAGGCGACGTTTTCAACGCAGTTGCAGACGAAAAGCTTGCAAGAGAGCTTGTTGAGCAGAGAAAGCATGAAGCTAAGGAAGAACTGTTCCAGCAGCATCAGAAGGTAACTCTCGACAACCTGTTCAGCCAGATAGCTGAGGGAGAAATGAAAGAGCTTCCTATCATCGTCAAGGCTGACGTTCAAGGCTCAGTTGAAGCCGTTAAGCAGTCACTTGAAAAGCTTTCAAATGACGAGGTCAGAGTTAAGGTCATCCACGGCGGCGTAGGCGCTGTATCTGAAAGTGACGTTATGCTCGCAAACGCTTCAAACGCTATCATCGTTGGATTTAACGTTCGTCCTGACCCTGTTGCAAAGCAGAATGCAGAGCAGAGTGGCGTTGATATCAGACTTTACAGAATAATCTATGATGCAATAGAAGAAATAACAGACGCTATGAAGGGTATGCTCGTTCCTAAGTACAGAGAGGTGGAAACAGCTCGTATCGAGGTAAGACAGGTATACAAGATATCCAATGTTGGTACTGTAGCAGGTTCTTACGTTCTTGACGGTAAGGTGGGCAGAAATAACGAGATAAGAGTCGTAAGAGACGGTATCGTTATCGCCGAGGATAAGATGTCAAGCCTTAAGAGATTTAAGGACGACGCCAAGGAAGTTGCCGCAGGCTTTGAGTGCGGTATCACTCTTGAAAAGTTCACCGATATCAAGGAGGGCGACATTTTCGAGGCGTTCTATATGGAAGAATACAGAGATTGATAATGATGCTTACGGGACGGACAGCCGCCCCGTAAGAGCATATTTAAGCAGGAGATAAAGATATTATGGCAGGTTACAGAGCAGGACGTATGTCCGAAGATATAAGAAGAATAATATCGGGCAAAATGAGAGACCTTAAAGACCCAAGGATACACGGAGGAGATATGCTCACTATCGTCCGCTGCGACGTGGCAGGCGACGGCTCATTCTGTAAAGTGTATGTTTCAAGCTTTGAGGGCTATGAAAAGGCAAAGGAAGCCGTTAAGGGCTTTGAGTCGGCAACAGGATTTCTCAAAAGAGAGATATCAAATGTGCTGAAACTGAAAAAATGCCCTGAGCTTAAATTTATCGCAGATAATTCTATCGAGCATTCAGCAAAGATAAACAAGCTTCTTAAAGAAGTTCTGCCCGAAGAAGAAAAAGAAGAGAAAGACGGCGAAGAGTAATAGAGGAGAAAGGATATTATGACATTTCAGGATATTCTTAAAATATTTGAAGAAAACGACAATTTTCTTATTTTAACTCATAAAAGCCCCGACGGCGATACGCTTGGTTCAGGCTTTGCCCTGTGCGCTTTTCTGAGAGATATGGGGAAAAAGGCTAACGTTGTAAATTCCGACAGCTTTCCCGAAAGATATGATCTTATCTATGAGAGCTATTACCCTCAGGAATTTGATGTGAAGTACGTTATCGCAGTGGATATCGCAGACACAAATCTTCTTGGCAGCAACCTTTCAAAGTATGCCGAGGAGGGTGCGATCGACCTTTGCATCGACCACCACATCTCAAACAAGTATTTTGCAAAGCAGTCATATGTAGAAGCAGACGCTTCTGCCGCAGCACTTATAATGTATAAGATATTCAAAGCTTCAGGCAGAAAGATATCACGTCAGATAGCGAGATGCCTTTATACAGGCATTGCAACGGATACAGGCTGCTTCAAGTATGAAAACACAACTCCGCAGGCTCACATCGCCTGTGCAGAGCTTATGTCATATGGCATAGATTTTGCTTATATCAACAGAAAAATGTTTGATGTAAAAAGCAAGGGCAGACTTATGGTGGAGCAGTCCGTTACAGCGAATATGGAGTATTACTGCGGTGGCAAATGCTCTATGATAGTGCTTACAAAAGAGCTTATGGAGAAAAGTGGCGTTGACGCTGCCGAGTTCGAGGGACTTGCTTCTATACCATTGTCCGTTGAGGGCGTGAAAATAGGCATAACAGTTAAGCAAAGACACGAGAACGTCTTTAAAATATCAGTAAGGAGCGACGATGAGATAGACGCTTCTGCATTCTGCCGTGAGTTTGGCGGCGGAGGACACATAAGAGCCGCAGGCTGTGAGATAACAGGAAGCCTTGAAGAAGTCAAGGCTAAGCTTCTCAAGCAAGCGGAAAAGGTCTTGGGCTGATGAGCTTGGATAACAGCAAGAATAATATCTGCGGCATTTTGCCTGTAAAAAAGCCCGAGGGCTGGACTTCTTTTGACGTTATCGCAAAGCTCAGAGGCGTTCTAAGGATAAAAAGATTGGGTCATTCAGGGACCCTTGACCCTATGGCAACAGGCGTTCTGCCTGTTTTCGTGGGCAGAGCCACAAAAGCCTGCGATATTATCCCCGACAGACGAAAGGTCTATACCGCAGGCTTTCAGCTTGGGGTAAGCACCGATACCTTAGACAGCACAGGAAAGACGTTAAAAACAAGCGACAAGGCAGTTACCAGAGCCGACCTTGAATGTGCAAAAAGCAGTTTTGTAGGCGATATCATGCAGGTGCCGCCTATGTATTCTGCAATAAAAGTGAACGGCAAAAAGCTCTATGAGCTTGCAAGAGCAGGCAAAGAAATAGAGCGTGAGCCGAGAGCTGTCCATATCGACAGCATTGATATAATAGAATATGACGAAGCTTCACGCAGGGGCGTAATGAAAGTTGATTGCGAAAAAGGTACTTATATACGCTCCGTTATCAGCGACATAGGTGAAAAGCTTGGCTGCGGCGGAATGATGACTTCTCTTGAGCGTTCCTATTCAGGTGGCGTCGATATAAAGGATTGCTATACCATAGAGGAGATAGCCGAAATTTGTGAGCAGGATAAGCTGCCACAAATGCTTATCCCACTTGACAGAGCCTTTGAAAGCTACGAAAAAACTACCCTTGGACAGTGGGAAACAAAGCTTTATAGAAACGGAGTAAAGCTCAGACCTGAGCAGACAGGGATAAAAGATCTGTCAGAGGACAAGCTCTACCGTGTCTACGGCAGTGATAACAGCTTCCTCGGTATCGGCGCTTTTCATGAGGGCAGCTTCAGAAGCTTCAAAAATTTCTGATAATTTGTTTTATTCGGAGGGATATTTTGACGGATATAACAAACAGCGGGTTTATCCCCAAAAAAAGGACAGTTTGCGCTCTTGGACTTTTTGACGGAGTCCACAGAGGACATCAGCTCATAATAACAACGGCTGTGAAAAAGGCTCAGAGCCTTGACGGACATTCGGCAGTTTTCTGTTTCAAGACCGACACAGTGACCTCAAAAGGTCATGACGGCAGGATAGAAATGCTTATGAGCGACGAGGAAAAGCATAAAAAAATGGCAGAGCTTGGGGTCGAAGTGCTTTTCTCACCTGATTTTGCAGAGTTCAAAGGAATGTCACCGGAGGATTTTGTGAAAAAGGTGCTGAAAGAAAGGCTCAATTGCAGCGGTGCAGTGTGCGGAAACGATTTTACATTCGGCAAAGGCGCACAGGGCAAGGCTGTTGACCTTAAAAGGCTCGGTGAAAAATATGATATAGATGTGGAAATAGTAAGTCCACTGCTCATGGGCGGCGAGGTCATAAGTTCCACTGAGATAAGACGATGCGTCCGTGAGGGCGAGATAGCCAAAGCAAATGAAATGCTGGGTTATCATTTTGGATTCTGCCTTGAAGTGGAACACGGCTTTCAACGTGGCAGAACATGGGATTTCCCCACAATAAATCAGCAGATACCAAAGGGCAGGGTAATGCCGAAATTCGGCGTTTATTGCTCCGCTGTTGAAATAGACGGAAATAAGTATGCAGGCGTGACAAATATAGGCGTAAAGCCTACCGTCCATGTTGAAACAGCTCCCCTTGCAGAAACCTTCATCATGGATTATCATGGGGATCTTTACGGCAGAAAGCTAAAACTTGAACTGCATGAATTTCTCCGCCCCGAAAAAATGTTTGACAGCTTTGACAGCCTCCGTGAGGAGATAGCAAAAAACAAAGAGCAGGCGGTCAGATATTTTGAGGAAAATAAAATATGACAAATGAAGATTTGCCAAGACGAAAGAAAATACGTCTTGAGGGTTATGATTATTCTGCAAACGGCTTGTATTTTGTGACGATATGTGTTACTGAAAAATACCAAGTCCTGTGGGAGAATGTAGGGGCGAACAGTTCGCCCGCTGACTGCAAATGAAATTCTGCACCCAAAACTTTCTGATACAGGAAAACTTGTAAAGAGAAAACTCACAGAGATATCTGAGCACTATCCCGACGTTTTTGTAGAGATGTCTTGTATCATGCCTGACCATGTGCATA
>UMJO01041764.1_pt1 | contig 44061 bp, 39 predicted proteins | sample 1966081 | NCBI WGS metagenome assembly UMJO01 (sample SAMEA4836152, study PRJEB28245) | human gut metagenome | biome: gut microbiome; material: fecal sample | place: Denmark | collected 2008 | reverse complement strand
TTCGCACCAACTGTCCTCCCTGTCATTTACAAGACCGTAGAGAATTTTCATACCGAGATGACTCATACCAATCTCATAAGTATCGGGAAAGCAGAAAGCGTATCTGATATCAACCTTATCTTTATCCTTAACTACCGCATTAAGCTCGCCGCCGATATATCTTGCAGGCTTTTGAACATATTGCAACAGCTTTTCAACTTCTTTTTTCATCAATTTTTAACCTTTCGGGTTTTATTAATTATAATTAATACTGTAAATAATCAAATATATCGTAACAAAAATAAGCGAATATGATTTATTATAAATTAACATATAAACACATAAAATGCAAATTAAAATAACAGTAATTACGCTTAATATTCTCGACGCTTTTATAGAAAAAAGACGTACTATCCTGCCGATATCAAGTGGATAAACAGGCAAACAATTAAGCAAAAACAAAATCAAATTGATATTATCTTTAAAAAGCAAATATAATACCAAATTAACTAAAGGGCCGCACAAAAGGACTATACATTCCTTAAATCTCGGTAAATCGTCAGTATATCTTATAGCAAATCCGTAATATGACAAATGAATTTTATAAGGTTTTTCTTTGCAAATAAGAAGCGCCGTCAAATGCCCTATTTCGTGCAAAGCGGAAAAAAGCAGCAGATAAATAACCTGCTTTGAATTAAAAACAGCAGCTAAACTTAAAACAAGAATAAATGCATAATCAATAAATATATCGCATTTTTTAATTCTAAAATGCATACAACCACCGTTAAATATTACGATGATTAAAAATGCTTAATTACTTTTTCTTTTATCAATAAAACTTTGAAGAATAACTACGGCAGAAACAGCATCAACATTTGCTTTTCTCTTTTTACCCTTAACGTTATTATTCGATAAAATATCGTGTGCGATAACGGTTGTGAGCCTTTCATCCTCATATTCAACGGGAATATCAATTTCTTTTTTAAGTTCTTCACCGAGTTGCTTACACTTTTCGCACCTAAAACCGTATGAGCCATCCATATTTCTCGGAAGCCCAATAACAATCATTTCAGGATTTTGAGATGATATTATTTCTTTAATTTTTTCTATTAATTTTGGCTGATAGCTTTCATTAATAGTTGCAAACGCTGTAGCAAGAATTTCATTTTTATCGCAAAATGCAATTCCTGTTCTTGCATCGCCATAGTCAACAGACATTATTTTCATAAAAAATACCTTTCAAAGGATTTATTCAGCAAAGAAAGGAAAATCGAAAATCGACCTTCCTTTCTTATTTAAAATGTTAAATTATTATTGAGCAGGAGTTTCGGTTGCAGGGGCTTCAGTCGGAGCCTCTGTTTGAGGCGCCTGAGTCTGAGCCTGCGTTGTTTTATCTGCATTTGATTTTGTTGTGTTTGAATTATTGCCATTTGAAGCAGACGTTGTTTCGCTTGATGACGAGCCGCCGGAATTATAATAATAGCTTCCGTCGGAATGGTTACCTGTGCAATTGCCCGGCAAATTATCAACGTCGTACCAACCGTAAGCACCCGTACCGCTTCTGAGTTTACCGCAGCTTCTGCAATAAGATTTTCTTACTATGCCGTCACTTTCAGGGAATTTCTTGGTATATTTCTTATTCTTTTCATCAAGCTTAGCATATACTTCCTTCATAACAGCGTTCCAAATAGTACCCGATGGGTTAGGAGAAAGGTTGTAAAATACTTCCTTAGGATTATCATAACCGTACCAAACGCCTGCAACATAATCAGGAGTACCGCCGATAAACCAACGGTCCTTATTATCATTAGTTGTACCGGTTTTACCGAAACATTCAATACCTGAAAGCTTATAGGTAGTACCTGTACCCTCTGTCATAACAGTTTGGAGAAGTTTGTTCATAACCCAACTTGTGTTCTCGCTTAAAGCAGTTGACTTTGTTTTTTCAGGCTCTTTTTCAATAAGAGTATTACCCTGGCTGTCAAGTATTTTATAATAACAATAAGGCTCATAATAATTACCGCCGTTGCCGAATGATGCATAAGCAGTAGTTAATTCAAGAACCGTTGCTCCGTTTGTCAAAGAACCGATAGCAAGCGGGCCGTAATCGGAGTCACGAACACTGTCAAGTGATGTTATATGGAAATTTTCCGTAATAAAATCGTATGAATAATCAACGCCTATTTTATCAAGAGTTCTTGCAGAAATAGTATTAAGTGACCTTGAAAGACCATATTGAAGAGTTACACTTCTGCCCGAGTAGCTTCCGCCCTCATTTACAGGCCAAGGCTTACCTTCAACGGTTTTGAAAGGCCTGTCTTGCTGAATTGTTGACCAATAAACACCTGTTTCGTTATCCTCTTTTGTCTTTTCAAGAGCAGGGCCGTAAACAGATAACGGTTTAATTGTAGATCCTGGCGGTCTGTTGGAATTTGTGGCACGGTTGAGTACCATAGAAGCTTTTTTCTTGCCGGTTCCGCCGACAATACCCATTACACGTCCGTCATATCCCATAACCACCATAGCGCCTTGAACTGTTTCGTCAGGCATACGCCTATAGTTTTCATATACGTCCTCCATTGAATCCTGAACGTCAAAATCAATAGCGGTATATATCTTCAAGCCGCCGCCGTAAACAAGGTCATGCGCCTTTTTACTTGTGTAACCCATTTTCTGCAAATCCTCTTGAACAGTTGTGATTACATAGTCTGTATAATAATCGGTAATGCTGTTTTTCTTTGATTTGCTGTCGTCACTCTTAATCTGCGAGCCTTTATAATTCTTACTGTTAGTAAATACCATTTCATAGGCTTTAGCTTGCTGATATTCATCTTCCGTAAGATATTTAAGGTCTTTATCCTTCATAGAATAAAGGACATCAATTTGACGTTTCCTATTATTTTCAGGCTCGTTAAGAGGGTCATATTTACTCGGATACTGAGTAATAGCCGCAATGCTGGCAGCCTCAGCTACATTCAAATCCGATACTTCTTTACCAAAATAGGTTTCCGCCGCAGTTTTAACACCATAGCAACCGTTTGAAAGATAAATTGTATTAAGATAAGCCTCAAGTATTTGTTTCTTACTGAAATTTCTTTCAAGGTTAAGCGCCTTTAAAATCTCGTTAAACTTACGAACATAAGTAACCTTGTTATCATCGGTAAGGTTTTTTATAAGCTGCTGCGTAATTGTTGAGCCGCCTTGGTCATTATTTTTAACAAAAACACCAATTGTTCTTATCCAGTCAACGCCGTGATGCTTATAAAAACGCTTATCCTCAATTGAAACAAAAGCCTCAGGAACATATTTGCTCATATCGTCAAGATTAACCCAAATACGGTTTTCCTCACCGTGAAGCCTTGTAATTTCAACAACATCATCGCCGTCATAACCATAGATAAACGAAGTTTGGTTTTGACCTACCTTTGCCTCGGTTGTAAGGTCAAATACAGGGTCGCCGTAAACAACGCTGTAGCCATAAATCGCAAGCACCGAAAAGCAAACAATACCGACAACGCCGATTACCATTACTGCGCCCAAAATAACCTTGCCGAAATTTGAAAGAGCTTTTTGAGCAGGAGTTTTGTTTTGCTTTGCTCTTTTTTTCTTAAGCTTTTTTTCTTGCTTTTGAACAAGCTCTTTTTCAATATCACGGCCACGCTGTATCTTCTTTGCCTTTTTGTCATCGGCGGAAGAAAGAGAATAAGACGCAGGAACATTACTGCCGTTTTCTCTTGAAGTTTTATCTTCATTATATGCTTTTGTAGAATTACTCATAAAAGACTTTAATAAATCATCATAATCATTTGAAGCCATATAAGTACCTCCGTCAAAAAATATAATTTATTATATTACAAAAATTATAATAAATAAAGAATTAAATTGTAAATTTTAAAATCAGTTAATATGTTTTGCTCTTTTTTTGTTAATAGGAACGGCACGTGACGATACAACAACCTCGTCATACGTTTGTTTAGCCCTTACATAAGTCCAAAACTTCCTGCTACATTTTTCGCACAATCCGGCTCCCCTAAAAGTATTATTGGTAAATTCATATTTTTTAATAGGGGCAACAGTACCGCCGCAAATCGGGCATATTATTTTAACATCGTTAAGCTTAAAATCCTCATATTCCGTTTCCCTGATATAATACGGCTTAAACACAAGCCTTTCAAAAAATGAAATATCGCAGGTGTGAATATATTTTGCAAGCTTATCATTGTCATAAACCTTTTTAAAGCACAAAGCCGTAATCATACAATCCTCAAGCGCTCTGTGAAAATTAGCAGAATCTGTATCAATCCCAAAAATTTCAGCACAGTGTGAAAGACTGATTTGATTGGCAGCACTCGCATTTTCAATAAAGCTCATACAATATTTTTGTGCGTCAGCATACTTAGTCATAAAATCAACATAAACGGTATTTTCAAAATATTTAAAATTAGCAACCAAGGTATACAAGTCGCTTGTTGACCAACTTAAAAACAGTTTGTCCCCCCTGCCGCACCATTTTGCAAAATCGTCAAAGGCTTTTTCAAACGGTATTCCGTTATCGTTAATTTCATCAATAGTAATATGTGTAAGATTTTTAAACCTTGAGCCGAGTTTTCTTGAAAGCTGCGGCTTGATAAGCTGCTTAAATGTGTCAACTACATCTAAATTTTCATCAAGCTTTACTGCGCCGATTTCAATTATCTCATTCATACCACGCTTTAATTTATAGTTATAAGCATTGTTCCATTCTAAATCAAAAATAATAAAATTCATATTTTCCTCACAAAAAAATTAACCTTGCATTACGCAAGGTTAATCATTTTAATTCTTATCCTATAAAAAGAAAAACAAGGAATGCAGCAAGTACTATAACAAAAAATACAACAATCATCCATTTGGTGATTCTTTCAAGCTTTGCCTCAATTGTTCTTCCCTTTGATTTACCGAGGAAAGTATCAGCACCGCCGGCAATAGCACCGGAAAGATTCTGCGAACGACCTTCCTGCATAAGTACAACGATAGTAATTACAATTGAAAATACAATTAATACTGCACCGAAAACATAATGATACCAGAGCATAGTATCTCCTCCGTCTATATAAATTACTAATGAATTATAGCACAAGCAAAATAAAAATGCAAGTGTTATTTTATTTTTTAAAATGTTATCTGCTCAGCAACGTCATTTTCACTCGGAAGCGCACCTGCCGCCGGCAAATTTTTAGCTCTAAATCTCCAAGCTTTCTCAAATTCACCCTCTTGATAAATATGGAGTGAAACGACTTTGTGAGTTTTCTTTAGCTTCATTGCCGAAATACCTTGCGTATCCTTAGTCGTCTTAGGCAAAATCGCACCTGTATTAACAAGAAGCATTCTTCCGCTTGACGAGCAAATAACAAGTTCTGTATCCTCTTTAATGTAAATTGCCTGAGCTAAAGGCGATTTATTCGAATAAGCATTGATAAGCTTTTTTCTGTTTGTCTTAGTAGCATAAGAAGCCATATCAACCTTTGCAAGCTTACCGTTTTCAAAAACAAAAATCATATATCCCGTGTAATCGCTTATAACTGCGGTATATACTACCTGTTCATCCTCTGCCATTTCAAGCTTTCCGGGAACGTATTCGCCGAGAACCGAAGCTTTTGTATCTGTAAAATCGTCAACCTTAGCCTTATAAACCTGACATTGATTTGTAAAAAACAAAAGTTCATCTTTATTTGAACATTCAATTTCAGGAAGAAGAGTATCTCCTTCTTTAATTTTTTGTTCGCCGCTCATACGAAGATTTGCGGTTTTGATTTTCTTGAAATATCCGTGTTCTGTAATAAACAGAGTAACAGGATAATCGGGAATCTCAACCGCTTCTTCTTCAACGCTTTCGTCAATAGAATAAAGTATTTCACTTTTTCTGCCGTTATCATACTTCTTTGTAACCTGTTCAAGTTCTTTGATGATGATTTTTTTCATCTTATTTTTGCTTGAAAGGATAGCTTCAAGTTCAACAATTTCATTTTCAAGTTGTTCAATATCTTTAATTCTCTTCAAGATATATTCACGGTTTAAATGACGAAGCTTAATTTCTGCAACATATTCAGCCTGAATTTCATCAATACCAAAGCCAATCATAAGGTTTGGCACAACCTCTGACTCACTCTCTGTTTCCCTGACAATTTTAATCGCTTTGTCTATATCAAGAAGAATTTTAGAAAGACCTTTTAATAAATGCAGTTGATTTTTCTTTTTATTAAGATTAAACGTAACTCTTCTTCTGATACATTCAAGCCTGAAATCAACCCATTCAAGAAGAATATCCCTAACGCCCAAAACCATAGGTCTGCCCTTAATAAGAACGTTAAAATTACAGCTAAACGAGTCCTGAAGAGGAGTGGATTTATAAAGCTTAGCCATAAACTTATCAGGATCAACTCCACGTTTTAAATCAATTGTAATTTTCAATCCTGAAAGGTCTGTTTCATCTCGAACATCGCTGATTTCTTTAATTTTATTTGTTTTAACAAGTTCAACAATTTTATCAATTATCGCTTCACTTGTTGCAGTAGGCGGAATTTGGGTAATATCAATACAGTTATATTTTTTATCATAGCTATATTTTGCACGAACCTTAACCGAGCCTCTGCCCGTACGATAAATTTTATCAAATTCTTCTTTATCATAAAGAATATATCCGCCGCCGACAAAATCAGGAGCAAGGAGTGTATCGCTGACCTCATGGTCGGGATTTTTCATAAGAGCAATTGTTGTATCGCATATTTCCTTAAGGTTAAACGAAGCAATTGACGACGCCATACCTGCGGCAATACCGGTAGTAACATTACAGAGAATTGACGGGAAGGTAACAGGCAAAAGAGTAGGTTCCTTCATTGTGTTATCATAGTTGTCAACGAAATCGACCGTGTCTGACTTAATATCGTCAAAAAGTTCATGGCAAATAGGCGCCAGCTTAGCCTCGGTATAACGAGAAGCGGCATACACCATATTTTTACTGTAAGCTTTACCGAAGTTGCCCTTTGATTCAACATAAGGATAAAGCAATGTTTCGTTACCACGGGATAAACGTATCATAGTTTCATAAATCGCCGCATCACCGTGAGGGTTTAACTGCATTGTACGCCCTACAATATTAGCACTCTTAATTGTTCCGCTTTGCAAAAGCCCCATATTATACATTGTATAAAGAAGTTTTCTGTGCGACGGTTTAAATCCGTCAATCTGCGGAATGGCACGTGAGAGAATAATGCTCATAGCATAAGGCATAAAGTTATCGGTTAGGGTGTTAGTAATCACCTCATCCTGAACAGAACCTGCACCTTTGATATGAACGTTATCTGCAAGAGGCTGATTTTTTGCTTCGTCTTTATTAATTTTTCTCTTAGCCAAAACAAATTACCTCCTTAGCTGACATCTGCGGCATCAAGATAAAGATGACCGTAATCCGAAATATATTCCTTACGTCCTTCAAGATTATCACCCAAAAGCAAATCAAACATTTCGGAAGTTTTTTGAGCATCATCGGGTGTAACCTTAATAAGACGTCTTGTTTTAGGGTTCATAGTGGTAAGAGCCATCATTTCAGCCTCATTTTCGCCAAGTCCCTTTGAACGCTGAACGGTATATTTTTGGTCGCCTATTTCCTCTTTAATCTCGTCCATTTCCTTTTCGTTATAAGCAAAATAGGTTTGGTCCTTACACGTAACCTCATAAAGCGGAGATTCGGCAATATAAACCTTGCCCGCTTCAATAATCTTAGGCATAAGCCTGTAAATCATAGTTAAAATAAGTGTTCTGATATGGAAGCCGTCGACATCGGCATCGGTACAAATAAGAATTTTTGACCAACGAAGATTATTTATATCAAAAAGAGATAAATCCTTTGCGGCCTTACTCTTAACCTCGACACCGCAACCGAGTACCTTAATCAAATCAGTAATAATTTCGCTTTTGAAAATTTTATCGTAATCAGATTTAAGGCAATTTAAAATTTTACCTCTTACAGGCATAATTGCCTGAAAAGAAGCATCTCTTGCCTGCTTACAAGCACCCAAAGCAGAGTCACCCTCTACTATAAACACCTCACGTTCATTAACGTCCTTTGAACGGCAGTCAACGAATTTTTGAATACGATTTGTCATATCCATCTTTGACTGAAGTGAGGTTTTAAGCGTTTTTCTTGTATTTTCTGCCTTTATTCTTGCACGCATATTGATAAGAACTTGATTAGAAATCTTATCTGCGTCCATTTTATTTTCAATAAAATAAACCTCTAACTGCTTTCTGAAGAAATCAGTCATAGCCTCTTGAATAAATTTATTAGTGATAGCCTTTTTAGTCTGATTTTCGTAAGAAGTTTGAGTAGAAAACGACGACACAACAAAAATTATGCAATCCTCAACATCCTGAATGTTAATTTGCCCGTCATTTTTGGAATACTTATTGTTAGCTTTAAGATAAGCGTTAATTTGATTAACAAACGCACTTCTGAAAGCCTTTTCGGGAGCACCGCCGTGCTCCAAAAAACTTGAGTTATGATAATATTCCTTAAGTTGATTTTTTAAAGAAAAGCAAATGGCGGATTTTATTTTAAGCTTATATTCGGGTAAATCTTCTCTGTCCTTACCCTTTCTTTCGCACTCCCAATACTGCGGAGTTGTGAAAGCCGTATCTCCTGCTATTTCCTTTACATAGTCCATAATACCGTCATTATAGCAGTATTCAAATGTTTCAAATTTAGAAGCAGAGGTTTGATTTTTGAGTATAAACTTAACGCCGTCGTTTACGATAGCCTGTCTTTTAATAGTTTCCTGAAAATACTCAATAGGAATATTAATATCGGTAAAAACGTCCAAATCAGGCTTCCACTTAATTCGTGTGCCTGTATCCTTTTTATCATACTTTTCTTTCTTAAGGCCGCCGATATTTTCGCCCTTTTCAAAGTGCAAAGTGTATTTATAGCCGTCGGTATGAATTTCTGCCTCCATATATTCGGAAGCGTACTGCGTAGCGCAAAGACCGAGACCGTTTAAACCGAGCGAAAATTCATAGTTATCGCCGCCGTTATCGTACTTACCGCCTGCATACATTTCGCAGAAAAGAAGTTCCCAGTTATATTTATCCTCGTTTTTATTGTAATCAACAGGAATACCACGACCAAAGTCCTGCACCTCAACAGAGCCGTCAAGAAAACGGGTTACGCAAATTTTATTACCGTAGCCCTCTCTCGCCTCATCTATTGAGTTTGACATAATTTCAAAAACAGAGTGTTCGCAGCCCTCTAAACCATCAGAGCCGAAAATAACGGCAGGTCTTTTTCTTACCCTGTCCGCACCCTTTAATGACTTAATACTTTCATTGCCATATTCTTGTTTTTTTGCCAATACTATCCCTCCAAGTCGAAGTTCAAAATTGATATTATTATATACTATATCTTGTATAAAAGTCAAGAATACATAAAAAAGAGTGACAATACTGGTACTATATGTATCGTCACTCTGATTTTATTTATTAAATTAATCTTTCATATCATTTGAAGATAAATCGTCTTCGTTGACATTTTCAGCATCAACAATTTCGGTATCTTCTGCCTGAGCTTCCTCGTTTTCGCTTACTTTTTCATCGGCAATAAAACCGTTTTCCATAAGCTGAGTAAACTGGTCACCTGAAATTTTTTCATTCTTAATAAGCGTTTCAGCCACAAGTTCAAGCTTATCATAATGAGTCTTAAGAATACTCTCGGTTTGAGAATAAGCTTTTCTCATCATCTTTTCAATCTGCTCATCAATTCTTGCGCTCGTTGCTTCACTGTAATTGTTTACGTGACCGTAATCTTTACCGAGGAATACCTCGTTATTATCATCACTGTAAACAACAGGACCGAGTTCGTCGCTCATACCGTATTTAGAAACCATATCACGGCAAATTGATGTTGCACGCTGAAGGTCATTTGACGCACCGGTTGAAATATCGTTAAGCGAAAGCGCTTCAGCTACACGTCCGCCAAGAAGAGAAATCAAATCATCAAGCATATCTGCCTTTGAATTATAATTTTCCTCCTGAGGAGTATACCAAGTGTAGCCGCCGGCACCCATTCCACGTGGAATAATTGAAATTTCCTTAACCGGGTCGTGGCCCTCAATATAATATGATGAAACAGCGTGACCTGCTTCGTGATATGCAGTAAGTTTCTTGGCTTTTTCGGAATACTTATGCGATTTTTTCTCAGTACCCATTTCAACACGTGAGGTTGCATCGGAAATTTCTTGCATAGTAAGAGCCTTTTTCTTACGTCTTACTGCGAGAAGAGCAGCTTCATTCAAAAGGTTTTCAAGGTCTGCACCCGTAAAGCCGATTGTATCTTTAGCAATTTCTTTAAGGTCAACATCGGGACCAAGCGGCTTATTACGAGAATGAACTTTAAGTATATCCTCTCTACCCTGAGCATCGGGTCTGTTAACGGTAATTTGCCTGTCAAATCTGCCGGGTCTTAAAAGAGCCGGGTCAAGGACATCCGGTCTGTTTGTTGCAGCAATAACAATAATACCGCTGTTAGTGCCGAAACCGTCCATTTCAACAAGAAGCTGATTAAGAGTTTGTTCTCTTTCATCATTGCCGCCGCCTGTGCCGGCACCTCTGTGACGACCAACTGCATCAATTTCATCAATAAATACAATTGCAGGTGCTTTTTTCTTAGCTTGTTCAAACAAATCTCTTACACGTGAAGCACCGACGCCGACATACATTTCAACAAAGTCAGAGCCTGAAATTGAAAGAAACGGTGCGCCTGCTTCACCTGCAACGGCTCTTGCAAGGAGGGTTTTACCTGTACCCGGAGGACCTACAAGAAGTACACCTCTCGGAATTCTTGCGCCAAGCTCGGTAAAGCTTTCGGGATTTTTGAGAAATTCAACAAGTTCCTCAAGTTCCGATTTTTCCTCGTCACAACCGGCAACGTCTTTAAATGTAGTCTTGCGCTTTTCATCCTCAACAAGAGTTTTGGTTTTAATTTTGCCAAATCCCAAGGTACGGTTTGTTTCGCTATTCATAGCGCCGCTCATTTTCCTAAACGCATAAATTCCCAGCGCTATCAAAACGACAAACATAAGAAGTGACGGAATCATACTGTAAATCCAAGCATTTGACGTTCCTGCCCTATAGTCATAAACAATCGGCTTATCGCTATGCTCGTCATTATATTTATCAACACTTTCCCTGATATCATCAAGGAAATATGAAACATTCGGAACAGAGTAGTTCTTTTCCTCCTTCGGCTTAGCAAAGGTTTTATAAACAAGATTACCGCTTGATAAATCAAGACTAAACTCGGAAACCTCGTTATTTTTAAACATAGAAACAACTTGAGAATACTTCAACTGAGTAGACGTCTGCGAATTAACAAAATATATCACAGCGCCTATTAAAAGAATAGGAATCAAAATATAAACAAGTATTGATTTCCAATTTTTTGACATATTATTCATTAATTAATCCTCCGAAGGAAGTTTGATTATAAAAACATTTTCAGTATTACAATCCTTTTTGACTCTGTCATCAGCACAAAGCCCGATAATGCCGATAATACCCTTATCGTCACAAACAACAATATCGCCGTTTCTTTTTTCAATCGGATAAGCCGCTTCGTTAAAAAGCTTTTTAAGAGTTTTGTTAACATTTCTGCCGGCTGGTTTTAAACTGTCACCGGGTAATCTTTTGCGAATTGTAACGCTGCCGATAATTTTATCACAGTCACAATAAAAATCAATATTTTTATCGCTAAATTCATTAATATTTAAAATTTCGGTTACGATTTCATCTAATTTAGGCGAATTTTTCAGATTTGCAATGCGAAGTTTGCCCTTTGCACTAATAGCGTATAAATCATTTTTTATTTGAATTTTTCCGCTTTTTTGCGTAATCTTATTGATATTTTGCAAATGAATACGGTCTAAATACAAATTATTATTTTCAAAATATAATTTAATAACACGTTTTTTTATTGCGTTATCAAGCAAATTTAATTTATTTAGTTCTATTTCATTGTTAACAACCGAAATATTATATGCCTTTTGCGCTTCGTTCATAATAAAAGAATAGTCATCATTAACGTCGCTGATAAAATCATTAATATTTTCCAGATATCTGTTGTTTAACCTTTGAAAAAGCGGCAACATTTGAAGCCTAATAAGATTTCTGCTGTAAGTATCGTCTTTATTTGTACTGTCTATTCTGTAAGCAATGTTATTGTCATTACACCAAGCACGAATTTCATCAGAAGAAATTTCTATAAAAGGGCGAATGATTTTATCCCTTACGGGCGGAATTGCACAAGCCCCTTTAAGCCCCGTTCCCCTTGCAAGCCTGAATAAAAGAGTTTCCGCATTATCCGTTAAATTATGGGCAGTTGCAATTTTATCACAGGGTATTGTACTAAAAAAGTCATATCTTGCCTGTCGTGAATATTCTTCGACACCCATACCTGCTTTTTTTGCAAGATAGGGAGCATTTATAGACTTCATATAAAGTTTAATGCCTGATTTTTCACAATATTCTTTTACAAAAAGAGCGTCACTCAAAGATTCTTCACCACGTATGCCGTGTTCTATATGAGCGGCACAAAGGTTCAAATCATATTTGTCTTTAATTGATATAAAAAACTCTAACAAAGCCATAGAGTCTGCACCGCCTGAAATGGCAATAAGAACCCTATCACCTTTTGAAAGCATATTATATTTTTCTACGGTGTTAATTGCTTTTTTATTCATAATTAGATTTATCAACAGACCTAAATCGAGTATATTCTTTATCAAAGGTCAATTCAATTGAGCCTGTTGCGCCGTGACGGTTTTTCGCAACAATAAGTTCTGTTTTATTGGCATCAATTTGGTCCTGCTTATCCTCATCAACCTCTGTACTGTAATATGCTTCACGATAAAGGAAAAGAACTATATCGGCATCCTGCTCGATAGAGCCTGATTCACGCAAATCGGCAAGCTGTGGCTTATGGTTTTTGCCGTGACCTTCGGTACCTCTGGAAAGCTGAGCACAACAGATAACAGGAATATTCAAATCCTTAGCCATCATTTTCAAGCTACGTGTAATTTCAGATACTTCCTGAACTCTGTTTTCCTTTTTGGTTGCAGAGGAAATAAGACCGAGGTAGTCAATAATAATGCAATCAACGCCTCTCATTCTGCGAACACGTGACTTAATTTCAGGAACAGTAATAGCTGATGTGTCATCAAGATAAAGTTCAACATCGTTATATGTTGCCGCAGCATTGCCAAGCCTTACCCATTCCTCATCGGTGAGTTCGCCTGTTTTAAGCTTTTGAGATTCAACACCTGCCTGAGAAGACAGAAGTCTCTCGGCAAGTTCGGTTTTCTGCATTTCAAGGCTGAAAACTATACACTTTTTTCTTGCGCCCATTGTAATATTTTGAGCAAGATTGAGCGCAAAGCTTGTTTTACCCATAGCAGGACGGGCGCCTATAAGAATAAGATTACCCTTATTAAGGCCCGTAAGCATTTTATCGAGCATACCGAAGCCTGACGGAATTCCCTTATATTTTTCCTTATCGTCCCCTGTTATTTGTGCAAGCTTTGTATATACGTCGTTAACTATAACCTCGCTTACCTTTGCGGGACCGTTTGATTCCCTGCCCTGGCGGATATTATAAATACTTTGCTCCGCATTTTCCAAAATGCTTGTCGCATCAGCCTCACCGCTTGTTGCATCCTCAATAATTTTTGACGAAAGAGATACAAGCTGGCGAAGATAATACTGTTCTTTTACGATTTTTGCATAATATACAACATTAGCTGTAGAAGGAACTGATTGAGCAAGCTGCAAAAGATAATCTCTGCCGCCTGCCTCATCGTATTTTCCGTCCTTGGCAAGTGCGTCAGCAATAATAACCGGGTCTATAGCCTTTGAATTGCTGTACATCACCATCATACTGCTGAATATTGCATTATGCTGAGGAAGATAGAACGAGTCGGCATTGACGTGTTCAATTACCTCTTCTATACATTCCGGCTTAATTAATATTGAGCCTAAAACAGATTGCTCTGCTTCAAGATTAAAAGGCATATTAACCGAGCCCGAAACATTTAACGATTCAGCCATAAATTAAGCCTCCGAAACTTGAACAAACACCTTTGCGCTGATGCCTTGATAAACCTTGATTTCAGCTTGAACAGTACCAAATGCCTTTACATCCGGCATAACGATTTTTCTCTTATCAATATCAATTCCAAGTTCGTCTTTAATCTGCTTTGAAACATCCTTAGACGTAACAGAACCGAAAAGTTTGCCGTTGGCACCTGCTTTTGCCGTAAGTTTAAAAGTTTTGCCGTCGAGCTTTGCAGCATCAGCCTGAGCCGCTTTAATCTCTTCAGCTTTATGAAATTTCTTAGAAGCTTCTTTATTATTAAAATCATTCATAGCGCTTGAATTTGCTTCAATTGCAAGTCCCTTGGGGAAAAGAAAATTTCTCGCATATCCGTCTGAAGCATTTACAAGGTCACCCTTTTTGCCGAGATTTTTAACATCCTGCTGTAAAATAACCTTCATTTTTGTATCCTCCGTTATATTTCCATCAAAATAGGCAAAATCATAGGTCTGCGCTTTGTTCTCTCATACATCAATCGTGAAAGTTCATCACGAAGCCCTGATTTAACTGCATTCCAATCATGGAATTTAACATTATAGTTTTCGTCAATAACTCTGCACGCAAGATCCCTTGCCGAGTTCATAAGAGCCTCGTTTTCACGAACATATACAAAGCCCCTTGAAACAATGTCAGGACCGCTTATAACCTGACCGGTTGAACTGTCAATAGTTGCTACAACTATAATAATACCGTCCATAGAAAGATGCTTTCTGTCATTAAGAACGATATTGCCGACGTCGCCTACACCGATACCGTCAACATAAACTTCACCCGACGGAACGTTTTCAACAAGTTTTATTTTATCGTCGGCAAGTTCAATTTTTTCACCGATATTTGCAATATAAATATTTTTCTTGTCAATGCCCATTGCTTCGCCGAGCTTAGCATGCTTTTGAAGATGCTTTTGCTCGCCGTGAACAGGAATAAAATATTTAGGCTTAACAAGCCCTATCATAAGTTTAAGTTCTTCCTGACAGGCATGGCCGGAAACATGAACATCATACATTTTTTCATATATAACTTCAACGCCGTGACGCATAAGCTCATTAACTACATTGCCTACCATTTTTTCATTACCCGGAATAGGAGTAGCCGAAATAATAACATAATCATTAGGCGATAATGTAACCTTTGTGTGAGCGCCGAAAGCAATCTTCGTAAGAGCGGACATAGGCTCGCCCTGAGAGCCGGTTGTAATAATTACAAGCTGGTCATCAGAATAATTTTTAATAGTATTAATATCAATCAAAATTCCCTGCGGAACATTAAGATATCCAAGTTCACTTCCGACTTTAACAAGATTTTCAAGGCTTCTTCCTACAACGGCAACCTTACGGTGGCGTGCACACGCAACATCAATAATCTGCTGTACCCTGTGGATATTAGAAGCGAAAGTTGCAACAACAATTCTCTTTTTATTTGCTTTTCTAAAGAGGTTTTCAAAACTGTCGCCGACTGATTTTTCACTCGGTGTATATCCGGGGCGCTCGGCATTTGTAGAATCCGAAAGAAGAGCCAATACGCCTTTGCGACCGTATTCTGCAAAACGGCTTAAATCAATCATATCGCCGTCAACAGGTGTCGTATCAATTTTAAAGTCGCCGGTTTGAATAATAACTCCGGCAGGGCAACGAATAGCAAGACCTACGGCATCGGGAATAGAGTGATTAACATGAATCATCTCAATATTGAAAGCACCGAGTGTAATGTTATCTCTCGGCTTAATTTCAACAAGTTTTGCCGAGTTTAAAAGCCTATGCTCCTCAAGTTTACCCTTAATTAAGCCGATTGTTAATTTTGTTGCATAAATAGGAATGTTTACCTTTTTAAGAAGATAAGCAAGTCCGCCTATATGGTCCTCGTGACCGTGAGTAATGATTATGCCCCTGATTTTATCAGCATTACGTTCAACGTAGCTGAAATCAGGAATTACAAGGTCAACACCGGGCAAATCGGAATCGGGAAATGCAAGACCGCAATCGACAAGAAACATATCGTTGCCGTATTCGTAAAGAGTCATATTCTTTCCGATTTCGTTAATACCGCCTAAAAACGCTATACGTACAGACTCCTTCTCCTCAGGCGGAATTTGAGCCTTTTTCTTGTTTGTCTTACGATAAGTTACATATCGCTTCTTGGAATTCCGTTTTCCGTCAGCAATCTTACCGTAAGGACTTTTTTGATTTGTCATTAAAATATAAACCTCCGAATTAAAAATATTTTTTCCGTTCAACTGAAATTATAGTATATAATAAATGATAATAGATTGAATGTCAAGTGTTCAAAGCGCATGGCAGCAATAATAGGACACTAAACTCTATATTGATTATTGCCAAAAAGAATGGTAAAATATATAAAAATTTACATTTTGGTGAAAAATATGAAAGAAGTAAAAATATATACAGACGGTGCCTGCTCCGGAAATCCGGGAAAAGGTGGCTGGGCGGCAATACTCGTCTATGGAAATAACGAAAAAGAGCTTGTCGGCGGCTGTGAAGAAACAACAAATAACAGAATGGAATTATCTGCGGTTATAGAAGCATTAAAGGCTCTCAAAGAGCCTTGCGAGGTTTATCTTACCACCGACTCAAAATATGTTTGCGACTCAATCACAAAGGGTTGGGTATACAATTGGGAAAAAAACAATTGGAAAAAAGCAGACAAAAAGCCTGCTTTAAACGTCGATTTATGGAAAGCTCTTTTGCCTTTGCTTGAAAATCACAAAGTTACGTTTAATTGGGTAAAAGGTCATAACGGCCACCCATATAATGAGCGCTGTGATGAATTAGCCGTAAATTATTATAAAAATCTTTAAATATCGCCTTTAAAGAGTATTCCTATACCCACACCCAACTTACCGCCGTTTTGCATAAAACGCTTAGCGCTTCTTTGCAAAGCGGTATTTTCTTGATATTTTGACTTAATAAGCTGCCTTTTACCGAAAATTCTTTCAATAGCCTGCCTGTCATCATCGAAGGAATAAACCAAATCAAACAAAGTCGAAAACTGCAAAATATTACTTGAGCTATTCATAAATTGCCAATTTTCGCCGTATAAAAGCCAGCTTTCACAAAAGAAATAATCAAAATCATAATTCGGAAAATACTCACCAAAAAAGCTTTTAGCATTTTTAAGTGAATTAACACAATCTGCATAAACAAGCTTTTCACCCTGCGGAATATGAACATATATAAGATTTTCACCGAAATTAAAAGGTAATAAATCATAATTCAAAGTGCGATTATCACACTTATAAATTTGAAATTGAAGCCTGCCTATTTTGAAAAGATCAAAATTAAGATGATTTTTTATCCAAGGAAGATTTTTCAGACCTTTATTGTTATTGTTTTCGCACCAAACGGCAATATCTTTCATTGTTTCAAAATATATTTCATCGCTTATAACTGCCTTTTGATATTTAGGATAAGTAAATTCAACACTGTAAAGCAGTGCTACGGCAAGCTTAATCATATCATTTTTAGTGAAAACAGATTTAAAATTATCGTTATCTGCTTTTTTACATAAAGAAATAAGCTTAGCCCTGTCCCTTTCGACAAGGCTAAGCACTTTATTTTTAAGTTCACTATTAAGATTTATTTTATTCGCTAATAATTCAATATCCATAAAATCATTGTTGCGGCGGTTGAGCATCTGACACCTGTGCGTCACTTGACGGTGCGGTGTCGCTTACTGCTTGTGTAGTTGCCTCATATTTTGAAATAAGACCCGATGACTGTATATGAGTGACATTATATTTCATTTTATACTTGGTAAGAAGCGGTAAAACCTCTTTATTTAAAAAATTAGAATCGGCATGCTCATCCTGAACGGTAAATGTTTTGTCCGCATCCTGATACTTAATTTCCCTTTCAAGAGAGCCGATATCGTCAAGCTCGGTACCTTCATAGAAAATATATGTGCCTTTAACGGTGATTGTATCTTTAAAAGGATTAACAACATCGGTTGTATACGACTTAGTGGAAGCTGACGTAGTTTCCTTTTTAGAAAGATTAATTGTACCGTTATTAACAAGCAAGGCAATAACAACAACTGCAGCTACAACAATTACTGCAAGCACATATGGCCATTTTTTCTTTTTCTTTTCTTTTTTAAATCTATGCCTTTCAAGTGTAGGGGCATCAGAGTCCTCATCAACGTGAGTATTTTGCATACTTACCTCGTTGCCTTCTTCTTGGTAAGAAGCATCTCCCTTTTTGTGTACTACAAGAGGATTGTCAAGCTTTTCCTCTTTAATTTCATCAGCCATACCTATCTCCTTAAGATAAATTATTTATTTAATTATATCACAAATTTAACGTATTTTCAATAACTATTGAATTCAACAAAATAAATTGATATAATTATTAAAGAACAATACATATATGGAGTGATACTATGAGAATATTGGCATTCGATATCGGCGGAACAAATATCAAATATGCTATTTGTGACGAAAAATTCAATCTTACCGACAGGCATACAGTACCTACCGAGGCACAAAAAGGCGGTCAGGAGCTTGTTCAAAAAATTATATGCATAATCGAAAGCTATGAAAACATAGACCGCATTGCAATTTCTACAGCCGGTCAGGTTGACAGTGAAAACGGTATAGTAGTATATTCAACCGATAACATTCCCTATTACACCGGAATGATGGTAAAAAAGATTATTGAAAATAAGACTAATATTCCCACCTTTGTTGAAAACGATGTAAACGCATTTGCTCTCGGTGAAGCAAGATTCGGTGCAGGAAAGGGCCACAGCGACTTTTTATGCCTTACTTACGGAACGGGCATAGGCGGTGCAATGTTCCTTAACAACAAGCTTTATAAAGGTAATACATCATCCGCAGGAGAATTCGGTCATATGATTACTCATGCCGGTGGTAAGCAATGCACCTGCGGCGGAGAAGGCTGTTACGAATGTTATGCTTCTGCAAAAGCGCTTATTGAAGCTGTAAATAAGGCAAACTCAACTAATCTTAATGCATTTCAAATTTTTGAAAAAGAGAATTTCAGCAAACCGGAAATAAGGTCGGTCATCGACAAATGGATTGATGAAATGATTATAGGTCTTATTAACATTATCTATATTTTCAATCCACCATTGATAGTCCTTGGCGGCGGAATTATGAACGAGGATTATGTTATCGACCTTATTGACAGGAAAATATATAATCTTCTTATGGATAATTTTAAAAACGTTAATATAGTACGCTCAAAATTAAAAAGCGACTCGGCACTTTTAGGCGTTTCTTACGAAGCCTCGCAGTTATAAGATTAAAGACGTGATGCAGTTTTGCATCACGTCTTTTTTTTATTTATACTAAATTTATTACTCCGATTATTGCAAGATGAAGAGGATAATAGATATAGAAAAACCATTTCATAAATTTATTGACCTTTTCATTTTTTCCTCGCTGCCCATTATAAAGATAAATAACAGGAATTGAAATAACAACCGCCATTTGAATAATACCGTAAAGCTTATCAATAGCAAAGAAATAAACTAATGAATAAAGGAACACATAAAAAATCATCCAAAGCATTTGATTTTTGAAATTTCCCCTATTTGTACCTATCGCCATAATGCAAAGTGCGGCAATACAACTCCAATCGCTTGGAAGAGTTATTATGCATATTAAAATAACAAATAAAACTTTTAAAACATTATTTAACTTGTTACTGTAAGCCACTCGAAGCATAACAAGTCCCCATGCAAGCGACCACATTACACTCGTTTGGTTAAGAAAATTGCCGTAATAAAAAGGGATAAAGGATTTAACATCAACAAAATCGTTAGATGCAAAAATATATGCAAAATGAGATATAAATGCAAAAAGGAACAATCTAAAAGTATATTTCTTTATATTTTTAGTATAATGATATCCCTCTGCTATAAAATAGCACATAATCGGGCAAGTAAGCCTTCCGATAATATGCATAATAACAGGCAACGCTTCCCTCGGATAACCGGGAAAAAGCATCCACGCAATATGGTCAACCGTCATAGCGACAATTGCAATTATTTTAAGCTGATTAGAATCAAGCAATTTATTTTTCGTCATATATATAACACCGAAATGATTTTATCATCGAGTCGCTGTCAAAACAGCATAATCGGCGCAATTAAAATCTTAATTTACGCCTTGTTTCATTTCATTTTGATAAAAGGCAAGCGCTTTGTCTATTGCGTCCTTACCGGCAGGTTCAAACGGTTGCAAAACACTGAACACATGCGGCAAAGTTTCGCCGTATTCCTTACCGTAATTTGCAAGTTCACACGAAACGCCGTTCTTTTTTAAAAGCTCATAAAGCTTAATGGTTTGTTTCTCTGCAAGAGTATCCCCGCTGCTTGTAATCAAATATGTAGGCGGCATTTCATTTGCAAAAGGCAAAATCTCATCAAAATCCATATAATTGTACGTTTCGCTGTTTTTATAATTTTTTCCCCAAAGCGGCTTTGTATAAACGTTGAACCAACCGCCGTCCTTCATATAGGAAACAGGAGAGGTCAAAACCAGAGCAGTAAGCTTAACATCGGCGCTTTCGGTATCAAATATATCTCTTAATTCTTCACTTTGAAGTAAAACACCTGCGTAAGATGCCAGCATACCGCCTGCCGAATCACCCGTAAGCATAATATTTTCACGCTCGCAAGGATAGTTGTCAATATTTTCGCCTATCCATTTAAGCGCAGACATAACGTCCTTAATCTGCTCATTAACATTAACATCAGGCACAAGACGGTAGTTAATATCAAAAACAACATATCCCCTGTCGGCAAGCGCACGGCAATAGTTTTCATTAAGCCCTTTATCACCATACATCCAACCGCCGCCGTGAATATCAATAATAACCGGAAGCTTATCATTTTCAGAAATATTGTTAGGATACATCACATCAAGTTTATGATAATAATTTCCGTCATCTATGTATGCAATATCGCTTATAAGTTCAATATTTTTAGGTGGATTTTGCTTTGCGTGCTTGCTTTTATCACCGCCGTCACAAAAGCGCCAAACCATTTGCATAATTTTAACAATAGGATTTTTAGTCAGCCCCTCGCCGCTTTTATCCTTATAATCTATTGTTTTTGACTTCACCATAGAACCGACATAAATAACATTTTTATCATCGTCATATTTCGGCAAAGTAGTTAAATTTATAAAAGCAACGGCTACGATAACTATTGCCGCAATAACAAGAAAAATAATTTTCAATTTTTTTCCTTTCTTACTTTCAACCTTTTCCTTAGTTTTCATAATTTTACTCCTAATTTTGATAGTTTTATATTACAACATACAAGTAAAATTGTCAATTTATTACTTTTCATTGACTTTCATTTATACCAATGATATAATTTTAACGTTCGCTCAGGGAGCGATTGTTCAGTAAAAAGCAAAAGCCGAACAGGGTGCAGACTGAGATAGCTGCAGCTTGTTCGGCTTTTTGATGATATAATTGTTTTTTGATGTGATTTCAGTAAAACTTATACAGAAATAATTCAAGCAAAATTCAGGAGAATATAAAAATGACAAAGGACGAATATTTAATAACAGACCCACCCCTAAAAGCGTTAACTGTTTTTGCAATGCCTATTATTTTAGGCAGCTTTTTTCAACAAGTTTACAATATGGCTGATTCAATCATCGTCGGTCAATTTGTAGGCTCATCTGCGCTTGCGGCCGTCGGTGCCTGTGCCGCACTTACGAATGTTTTTATTTGCATAGCACTCGGTGCAGGTGTAGGCGCAGGTGTACTTGTAAGCCGTTATTTTGGTGCTCAAGATTACGGGAAGATGAAAACAATCGTTTCTACTTCTTTAATAAGTTTTTTGCTTTTAAGCGTATTTCTCGGTGTTTTTGGATTTTGCACTTCTCATTGGATGATGAGCATACTGCAAACGCCTGCGGACATAATGAAAGATGCGGTGCTGTACTTACGTATCTATTTTGTTGGCTTTCCGTTTTTATTTATGTATAACATTCTGTCGACCATGTTCACTTCAATCGGTGAATCAAAAATCCCGTTATGGCTTTTAATATTTTCTTCTTTATTAAATATCATTATGGACCTTTGGATGGTGGGAGGTCTTAAACTCGGCGTATTCGGTGCAGCTCTTGCCACTCTTATTGCACAAGGTATTTCAGCCGTACTTTCGCTTTTGATTTTTCTTTACCGTATGCGAAAATATGCAGGTTTGTTTCATTGGTTTGACAAAAAAGAACTGCGTACAATGCTTAAAATCGCCGTTCCGTCTATCCTTCAACAATCAACAGTATCAATCGGTATGATGATTGTGCAAGCGGTTGTAAATCCTTTTGGCACGCAAGCACTCGCAGGCTATGCGGCAACAATGAGAGTAGAAAATGTTTTTTCTCTGATATTTGTATCCATCGGGAATGCGGTGTCACCCTTTGTTTCGCAAAATCTCGGCGAAGGAAAAATCGACCGTATTAAGAAAGGCTACCGTGCCGCTTTACTGTTAGATGTATGCTTTGCCGTTCTTGCATTTGTAATTATTGAAACGATGCACACTCAAATTTCTTCGCTTTTCTTAGGCAAAGACGGAACTGAATTAGCGTATCAGGTGTCAGGTGATTATATGAAATGGCTCGGCTGCTTTTTCATATTTATGGGCATCAAAATGGCAACAGACGGTGTTCTTCGTGGAATCGGAAATATGCGACCGTTTTTAATTGCAAATATGGTTAATCTTGCAATTCGTTTGTCCGTAGCATTGATTTTTGCGCCCCGTTTCGGTATTGCCTTTGTTTGGCTTGCCGTACCGGCAGGCTGGCTTGCAAACTTTGTCATTTCTTATTTAGCGCTAAAAAAATCTTGGCCCAAGGATATATTAAATTAGAAATATTCAACTTATCAAACAAAACAGGTTTGTCCAAAATTTTAGGACAAACCTGTTTTGTTATTGTAAAATCGCATAATGTACTAAGTTCTCCATTTAAGAATTTATTGCGTTAAAATATTCCTCATCTGACACAGCTTCCAGCCATTCATTTGATGTATTTTTTCCCGGAACTTCAATAGCTAAATGAGAAAAATAACTATCAGGAGCAGCGCCGTGCCAATGCTTGACATTCGCAGGAATATTCACAACATCGCCGGGCAGCATCTCTATAGCTTTCTTGCCCCATTCCTGATAATATCCTTTTCCGGCTACACAAATCAAAATTTGACCGCCACCATTTTCAGAATGATGAATATGCCAATTGTTTCTGCATTTCGGCTCAAAGGTCACATTAAAAATACCAACTTGGTCTTTAGAAACAGGGGCAAGAAAACTCTTTCCGCTGAAATACTGTGCAAAGCTGTCGTTCGGCTCACCAATCGGAAATATCATTGATGAAGCATGTTTTTCAATCGTATTATATTCAGTTTCCTCGTTCTTATCATTCCACACTTCTTTTGCCATACGAAATGCAGCCCAAGCTTTGGGCCATCCTGCATAAAAAGCATTATGCGTTAAAATCTCCGTGATTTCTTCTTTTGTGATTCCATTTTTCTTAGCACTTTCCAAATGGTAACGAAAAGCGGTATCAATTAAACCTTGCGACATTAAAGAAGTAACTGTAACAAGTGAACGGTCTCTGAGTGATAACTTGTCTTCTCTGCTCCAAACCTCACCAAATAATACATCATCATTTAATTCGGCAAATTTCGGAGCAAATTCTCCTAATTCTTTTCTACCGGCTGTTTGTTTTACTGCCATAAGTTTCAACCTCCTAAATTTTGAAATTCGCTATTGAATATTTTTTTAATCTCTGTTATATTGATAATAACACCTAAACCTAACTTTATGTCAAGAGTTTTTTTATTTTTTTGGAGGGAAAAATATGTATACAATCGGTCAAGTATCTGATATGTTTGATTTACCGGTATCAACTTTGCGTTACTATGATAAAGAAGGGCTGTTTCCTGGATTAAATCGCACATCGGGAATTAGACAATTTAGCGAAAATGAAATTGAGGCATTGCGTGTAATTGAATGCTTGAAAAAAACAGGGTTACAAATAAAAGACATTAAGCAATTTATGTCTTGGTGTATGGAAGGAAGTTCAACATATACCAAAAGAAAAGAGTTGCTTGAAAGCCAAAAAAAGCAAGTAGAAGCAGAGATTATCAAGTTGAATAAAACGCTTGATATGTTAAATTTCAAATGTTGGTATTACAGTGAGGCTATCAAAGACGGAAACGAGGAAAGGCTCAAAAATATAATTCCGAACGAATTACCGAACAGTATTAAATCGGCATATATCAATTCGCACAAAGAATGAAAAATTAGATAAAAAAGAAAAAGTAATCACTAACGGATTTGAATTATGATTAATGCTTTTTTGATGATGTACCAAACGAATTGCATGAACTGTGTAGCACAAAGTGAGCAAAAAACGGTGTGAAAATGAAAAAACGGCGTATGGAAAAGACCGAGCGCCGTAATTTTATCAATATGGGAAACACAAGCAAAAACGCCGTAAAACTGCGTAAATAAAGGAAAAAAGCACCGAAAATTCGGTGCTTTTTTTGGCAGGGGCTTTATAATCAACTCAATGCGTAAACAGTCCACCGGACTGTTTACTGTCAAAAGTGCAGGCACTTTTGAATTTCGTGGTTCAAGTCCTTCTGCTTTAAAACAAAACAAAAAAGACACCCGCAGGTGTCTTTTTGTTTTGGCAGGGGCAGAAGGACTTGAACCCTCGGCACGCGGTTTTGGAGCGAAAAGCACGCTTTCAGTTAAGCCGCGTGTTAAAATACAGTCCCTCTCAAAATCCGCATAAAAACAGCACTTTCAGGATTTGAAAGTGCTGTTCGTTTTGTCTTTATAGTTTTTGATGAAAATTGATGCTTTTTTGATGCTCTTAAAAACTTTGAAGTATCGTAACTCAAATATAATGCACCCCACTGCAAGAAATAGTGACAAATAATAGTAAAACCATTTCGGTATGAATTTTATAATTCTTCAGCCTTGAAAGTTGTATATGATGCTTTGCGTGAGTAGCAGAAAAATTGAGCATAAAAAGAGGATTGAAATTTTTCAAAGGCTATATAGTTACATCAACAAAAAAGACTACCGTGGAGTCCTCATTTATGTGGTTTATCTGCTTTACACTCCCGTGACTGAGCTACGCATAGGTGATGATGTTTTTTCAACTTGTACTTATCGTTTCAAAAGTCTGCTTGGCTCCTATAACCTTTTCCCAAATTTGAGCAGGGAGCCGGAAGTGTCAATAAACGTAACATACTCAGTAGATGATGCATTCCTCGGAAAGAAAAATGCCATCGCCATCGGTTTTTATAATGCTGTGAGAAGCGGCTCCGATACAGATTTGCAAGGCGGCAAAGATCCGTGGTTTAAGAACTTAATGGCAATGTACATGGTATGTAAGGACGTTGACGAAGAGACCAGGTTTCTTATTGATTTCTTTTATCATCTCCAAACGGAAGTATATGTCATAAAAGAAGTTCATTTCGGCTACTTCAAATCATACAAGACATTCAGCGAGAATGCGCTTAACGATTCTTTCAAGAATGCGTTTCTAAAGTTCGCAAGGATTGTCGTGGCGGAGGAGATCAACCACAATATTCGCGGCATCCATCCGAAGTATAACGGTGGCAAGCTGACTGCAACATGGCAGGTCGATACCCTCATCGAAGCTCTTTATTTTTCGATTTTCTATATGAGAAATTGCGAGATGTATAAAGAATGCGAAAATCTGAATTGCAAGAGAGACAGATTTTTCCTGGTAGAAGCAACAAGGACGAATAAACACTACTGTTGCGATCAATGCAGCAAGCGCACAACGATATCGAAACCGCCAGCTATAAATGGGCAAAAAAATAAGACTCTACCTCTCGTTGATTGAAAGGTAGAGCCTTTATTCTTTATGTTGCAGGTCTCGGAACGGGAGCCCTGGTCTCCACTTTTTCTATGGCTTCTGCAAGTTGTCGTTTCTGCTGATCTGGCATACCGATGTAGTTGTACATCAGAAACCGCGTGTCAATTACGATGCCTTGGACACGTTCGTAATTCTTTGGATCGGGCTTCCAGTCGCCGACCGCTTCACCGATATTGCCGATATTATTTGTAACGCGCGGTATCGGATTACCGTCAGCCCCCATCTCAAAGAAGGTGTTATCCTCCCGATTGAAAGGCATGATAAATGCGTTATAAAGATTTTCACTCGGAACACCCTTGGCGCGCTCAATGTACTCTCCGTATGTTATCTGCTTGTTGATGTCGGGCCCGTTCGGAAGATGATCGGGATTGCCGCTATATCCATATCGATATAGTTTTGCATCAAGCACATACACCTTGCCGTTGTAAATCATTATAGTGTCCGGTTGGAGCGGAGTTTTTGACCTGTTGGGACCGTAATCAAGCAGCCACCTGGTGCGCGGGAAATATTGATTCTTATCCTCGATCCCGAATGCCTTGTCTATCATCTTTTCCCAAATACGCTCAAAGAAATCCGTGCCGAAGAAGTATTGCTTTTCGGAAGTCTTCTCGTCCATGTATTTGAGCATGGATACCATTGCAGAAAACAGTTCTTGCTCCACATCGTTGTGAGTAGATGCCAGCTTCTTTTCCAGGATGTAAATGGCTTCTCTGTTATCGGGATGCGGACCGGGCTTTTCTGGCATATAGGAAACATAGAGCCAGCCCATTTTATCGAATGCCTCGTACACGCAGTACCGATGAATCTGCGTAATTTTCTTGTCGGCATTCGGCGTTACGGAACGCACGGTCATATTTGTAAAAATCAGAGAGCCATTCTTCTGTACCAATGCCCGTTGTTCACGGACGGTACGCGGCCACGATACGTTTCCCTTGGTATCCGTCTTGAACCGCGGATCAGTCTCAATGTAATAACGACCCGTTCGCAGGAAATCCCGAATCACCTTGAGGTATGCGTGCATCGGAAAGTCAACCGTTTGCGGCGCAGCAAACTTTGATTTCTCAATCAGCTTGTCCTCTTTCATGAATGCGGCAAGCACATAGAACAAGTTGTTTATGTCCGCACGGAGATCATCATCATTCGGAGGAAGCTGATAGCCTATCGGAAAATAGATAACGGCATCGTCCGTATCCGCCTTTACACCGACAAAACGGTCTCCTTCGTCATTCTTGTTGACGTGGCAGCGTTCTCTAATATTCTTTTGTAAATCCATAGCTACTGACCACCTTGCTTTCCATCAAAAACATCCTCATGTCTGCGAATCAGGATAGAGAGATGCACGAACAGTAGGCTTAAAAATCTTGAATCTTTCACGTCCCATTGAATACACAAAGGTACGGATGACCTGCTCCAAGCTCTCCATATTATCTGTGTCGAACAATGTCTCCGGATTAAACTTAAACGCATCATCCCACAGATATTTTATGACTTTCTCCGGGAACATACGGTTATGCATCAATGCCTCTCTGATAATTGCAAGTCTCTGCTTCTTATCCTCCGGCATATCGCCAGCGGCTTCAGCCCGCAGAAGGTCGTTGTATTCCGTAAGAAGTGAAGTGTATCCCTCCGAAGGTACTGCGCGTTGATCGAAGGTTACATCATTCTCGTGTACGAAATAAACGCCCAGCCTCTTATCCTCGGCAGATGCCATCTTTACCTTATTGCCTACGATGATGGCATTGATCTTTTCGCAGAATGTTTTCCATGTAACTTCTGTATCAAGAATCTGAGCATTGGCAAGGGATGCGCGGACATTGTCAAAGCCGTTCTCAATCAGACGCATTCTCCACCTGCGCTGGAACGCCGTATCAAGCGTGAACACATTCTGATCCGAGGTGTTCATTGTGCCTACGATGGAGAGGTTTGAGGGAATCCTAACCTTGTGGGAAGGATCGCCGTATATTTTTTCAGCCATATACTTATGTGTGATGCCATACTCACTCGTTCCTACTGGATAAGTGATTCCTTCCACCGTCTTCGGTGCAACTGTTCTGTCCAGCAACTGGAATACTTCACCGAAGATTGCTGGAGCATTTCCACGATTCACTTCTTCGATAATAAGGATATACTCACGCATAGGATTTCTATACGCATCTCTAATGATGGTAGTAAATGGCCCCGGCGTAAACTCATAAGTCACCTGCTTGTCTGCATCAACAACCGGCAATATTTGTCCTATAAAATCTGCATTTGTGTAATCCGGATGGAAAACAAGACGCTCAACAACACTATCTTTATGACAGTATTCATGCTCTATAGTCCAGCTTTTTCCTGAACCCGGAACGCCGTATAGGAGGATATTTATACCACCAGTAATTCTAATCTCTTCAAGTTCCTTTAATGGAACTAAGATTTCTCCATCGACACTTTCAAGCTAATCGCCTTCAATGTTCAAAGACAATCGCCTTCTAATATCATCCAAATTGGACGTGATGGCATCTATTGATTCTTTGCTGAATTCAGACATAACCTTACCTCCTGTATTGCCTTTATGATTTCCGGCATTCTATCCCTAACTATGTAATACCTATTATCATCCCCTTTATAAAACACACCAGCTTTGATGAAGTTTCCTTGGACATAAGGGAACGAATTCACGCTCTTTGCAGCACCGTTCTCGTCATTTTTTGTTTTTGTTTTTACATTGATCGTTATAGTGCCATCCCGGTATTGCCTAACGGTATCACCCATATCTATCAAATAACTGTCAGAATTAACCTCTCGCTCATGTTGAATTAACAGATATTCTGTAGAATCTATGCTTCCATATTCTTTAACAAACCAAAGCACATCAAAAAAATCATAACCATAGTTGCAATCTGGGCTTTTCATCATAATGACAAGACACTGGAAATAGATTTCTTCTTGTATTTTTTCAAGTTTCTCCAATATCTCTTCGCGCAAGTCGCTTTCTTCCTCTGCCTTGATTATCTTAATACTCCGTAGTATGTCTACATAGGCATTTCCGATGTTGGTGAAAAACTTCTTATTTTCAATTGCCGCCACATCCTGATAGTTGACAATACCGCAGTTTTGCAGAAACGGTAAAATATTCCTGGCGTAATTCCAGTTCATACCGTACTTTTCCAATTCTGTCCCTAAATCTCGCACAGAGGCAAAATCCTCATTATTTTGAAGTACATCAAATATGGTAAGGATTTTTTCCTTTACATTGTCTGTAAAACTCGTTCCCGGGGATCCAGGGCTTGATACCGTTATATCCATTAGCTATTCCTCCTCCGTAAGTTGATCCTTAATAGCACTAGCAATATGATAAGCAAGAATTGGCGGCACGGCATTTCCTATTTCCTTGTACTGATCTGTTTTCGTTCCAAGAAACTCATACCAATCGGGGAAAGACTGTAGTCTTGCATTTTCACGTGCAGTCGGGATTCTATTCTCCGAATAATGGAAATAATTCCTGTGTCCAGTATCAACAGTATGACACGGCTTAAAACTCGGCATACGTTCAAACCCTTTTCTATACTTACGGACATTCCAATACTCATCTGGCAAATCGTAAATGGTCCCGCCATCAGGAACCATTGATATTATGTCAATGGTTTGCTGGGTATGAATAGTTATTTGATGGTTCTTTACAGTTTTCTGCTTTCCGCGCATTTTTTTCTGATAGTCGTTTTGTGGCGCAGAAGCATATCCATGCTCATCTTCAAGACCATCTTCGGCACTCAACGGAAGCAAATCGCTAATTGCGTCCTTGCTTGTAACGACCCCTTCAATCTTTGATGGGAACACGAATTTTTTCTTTTTCATGCCAACGAAGAAAACACGATGGCGATTCTGGGGAACACCATAATCAGAAGCCACCACTTCTTGAAATGCGACATCGTAGCCCAACTTACCGAAACGCTTAACAATGTCATCTCTGAAAAGACCTTTTGATAAGGTCAACAACCCAGATACATTTTCAATCACAAAAAACTCCGGCTGCACCAACTTAACCACTCTGTAGTATTCAAGATATAGGTGGTTCCGAGGATCATTCACGTTCCTTGTTCCAACCTTGCTAAACCCTTGGCATGGAGGACCCCCAATCACACCTATAACATCATTGTTTTTATTCAAAGCTACAAGCTGCTCATCCGTTAACGAGTGTATGTCAACACATTCAGCAACTTTTTTCTCGTGATTATGATTATAAGTGGCTACGGCCTTTGCCCACATATCTATCGCATACGACACCTCGAATCCCGCCATTTCAAATCCAAGGCTGAGTCCTCCGCACCCACAAAATAAATCAATGATTTTATTCTTCATCTTCAAATAACTCCTTGATTGCATCCGCAATACACTTGGCCATTAAAGGAGGGACTGCGTTTCCCACCTGAAGGTATTGTTCTGTCATAATGCCTTCAAACACAAAGTTATCCGGAAAAGATTGCAGTCTTGCAGCCTCTCTCACAGTCGGCAACCTATGAAAAATAGGATGATAATAATTACTATGCTGATTGCCCGCATCTATAGTGACCGAAAAATCATCCTCCTTCAGTCTCTTGTATGCGGATGAATGGCGATTTTTCCTTCCAGAATTTGTGGTGCGATTTGTTTCCCATAATTCTTCCGGAACATCACGCCAATTGCCGCCTTGTGGAACGTAAGATATTCTCTTCTGCTGGATGTCAGCAGGATAATGAATATCATGATTCGCTATCATATTATTTTTCGCCCGAAGGTACGTGCGATATGGCGTGTCTGGTGCCATATGCAACTCTCGAAACTCTGATGATGTTCCCTCAAACTGATAAAGTTCACCGATAGCATCTTTCACCGTGATCGCTATGTCACTTTTCAATATTCGAACCATATCAAACTTCTCACCTTTTGAAATGATAAAGAAGTTTCTTAACCTTTTTTGCGGAACACCATAATCTGATGCATCCAAGATAGCGTTATTAACACTATACCCACGTTCCGTGAATATCTCCGTAATTCTATCCTTCGCATAGCCACCATCTTTTGTAATGATTTGCGGAACATTCTCAATTACAACAACTCGTGGTTGCGCCAGCTCAACGAATTTTACAAATTCAAAGAATAGTTTGTTCCTTGGATCATCCAACTCAACATAATTTTTATTCGCATTAGAAAACCCCTGGCATGGAGGTCCTCCAATTATCACATCTATATCTTGTATGTTTCCTATCCGAGATAGGATATCATCCTTATCTATCGTCAAAATGTCGGCGCATATAGCCTTTGTTTTTCTGAAATTTCTTCTATATGTTTTTATTGCGGCTTGGTTAAAATCGATTCCGGCAATAGGGTCAAAGCCACTCATCTTAAAGCCTAAACTCAATCCTCCACACCCGCAAAATAAATCTATAAACTTAGGTTTCTTCATCTTAGGTATCCACCTCATTGTCAATTTGTTCACTGATATCGAAATCGATCTCATTGCGTTTGCAATAGTCATCAATTAGTTTCATGGTTTTCAAATTCGGCCTTGCTTTACCAGTTTCCCAACGATTGACCGTTGCAAAGGAGACACCTATTTCTTTCGCAAAATCTTCTTGTGTCAGAAACGCTTTCCTGCGAATCCTTTTAATGTCCTCTGAAAAACTCATTGATAAAACCTCACTGTCATGTGACTAACATTCTTATAGCAGTTTTATAACATTATACCATATCCCGGCACGCATTTCAATAACATTTAAGATTTCTCTGTGAACTTTTCAGGAACGAAATCGCACAAAATTGTGTAGAACCCCTTTGCACACCCTCATAACGATACCCCTTGTAAATCGTTACGGGACAGGGCTTTTCGTTATGTGCGTATGCAAACCCATCTAGTCTGCGCACCCCGCACCGCCGGACGAGAGGTGTCTCTGCCGCATGCAGACAAAAAAATAAGCCCTCTGCACACCCCTCGGTGTGAGAAAGGCAGTGATTCCTATGTATTCAAAACGCCATAACGAAAACAGGCAGAAATCCTTGTATCAATCACGCAACGGCTTCATCTATGTAAATCATCTTGATTTTGCCAAGATATGTTTCCTGCAACAGTTTCAAGACTTCAAGGTTATCGCCCTCGATATAAAGATTTTCTGTATCATCAAAGTCAACGCTTTCTTCCCTGCAATGGCGGAGTGTCTTATTTATCGGTGCATTGGCGAGAAGAACGGACTTCTTCTTGTCAGGCCAAGTAAACTTATAGCGTTTCTCGTTTTTCTCAACAACTTCGCAAGAAATTTCCTGCATAAGCACGTCCTTATCAACAGCACGAACCACTTCGCCGTTTTCATCAATTGTTTCAGTAACAGCATTAGGAAACATCTCCGCCAACTTCTTAAAATTCTCATCAGCCTTATTAACAGTCTGCATCTTGAGTTTGTCCATTATGCTTATCCACCTTGATTTAATGTAATAACCGAGTTGGCGAGACGCTTTTCTCCGCCAACCGGAGTGGTGTAAAATCTTTGCTCAATACCGTACAGCAGCATTTTCAATTCATTTTCAGAACCAACTTCGAAGGAATTTTCGGACACTTTCAAATCGGGGCAATAGTCTCCGATATATTTGAAAATGTTCTTTCTATCCGGCTCGTTAAGCTCCGATAACGTCTTTGCGGCAAGGGCAATCCTTTTCCGGTTTGCCGTTTTGACCTTGCTGCCGGAATAATCATTTTTCAATCTGATAAAGTCATTCGCAAGGAAAGAGTCGGTTTCTTCTTGCGTTGCTTCACGATAAAGCAAATCTATTCCTCTGAATATGCCGGTAATAGATTCGAGCTTGCGGAAGTATAGGTTGTCGGTGTTTTTGTCATAAATTGCATCTGGAAGGTCTCTTATGACAATCTCCGCACAGTTGGTTTTATATGTAAATCCTTCTCCAAAATGAACAATCCGTTTTTGTGAGACCAATTTTGATTTGGAAACATTTTGGAAAAAGATAAAACTGTCATCAATAACGAACAGATAATCGATTTTACAAAACTCTGCACGGGTAAGGGAGTCCAAGTCTGCTGTCGATACAGGCTCCGAGAGCAAATCAATACTGTATTCTTGCCCCTTTGCGTTTGTAATGTAAAACCAATCGCCATATTGGAGCGTTGCCCCCGGAGTGTACGGCGAAACGGAAGCATTTTCAGGGTCAAATTCAGGGAAAATCATTTCTTCTGACGAAAGCATCTTTCGGTATTTCTTATTTTCTCGCTGACTAAGCTTAACGCATATATTCTTCATTCTATCTTACCTCTCTATAAAAGTAGAATTGTTCAATCGGTGCAGATGGTCAAATCTCAAATCTTTAATATTGCGGATGACAGGTCCTTTTCGGATAACAAAAATCTTTGTTCCGCTTTCGGTGGAAACATGGTAATAGTGGTAGCCAAAAAGCAGATAAATCGGGTTATAGTATTGTGTCTGTGATAGAAATGTAAAAACAAACACTATCAAATACACGACTAACATTGTAAAATGCTCCGAGACTCCAACCGAAACAAAGAAGTAACCCAGATATATTGGAAGAAATTCTCCGTCTGCAAGATTGAACTCTTTGCAATTAAGGACCGGAGATTCTGTCCCCAAGAAACGAGATAAAGCAAGTGAAAGCCATGACAGAAATACCGGAATGATTAAGAGCATTATTCCGAACAAATGGCTCGGTATTTTCCAGATTGTCCACCCTTCTTTTATTGCATATATAATTGCCATCCAAGAAGTTGCATTTAGCGTAAGCAACAATTTATACAAAAACACATTAACCACCATCTTTCTTATATGTTAATTGTAATTCCAGTACTTTCTTTTTTGCACTAATTCAAATTTGTTTTTTGTTATTTTTCTGCCCTCACCTGCTTTTCAAGTTTTGCAATTTCTTTTTCAAGTTTTGCTTGTTTTTCGTGAAGTGCAATATTTTCGTCGAGAGTGAAAGTTTCGTTTATGATATAAAAATTCATTTTATTATATCATATTTGATAATAATATTCAATAAAATCCAAATTGTGAACAAATTCTTACTTTATACGGTGAGAATTTTTGTTCATATAAAATAATTTGTAAATTTTCTTTCAAAACACATCAACAAAACTTGAATTTTTCTCCGTATTATAGAGGGGTATATTTTGTTATGGTGAAATCAAATGTAAACAAGGTGTAAAGAATTTTGAAAAACACCCGAACAAAATGGGAATTTTTCTCCGTATAGTAGAGGTACTTTTTTATGGGTGAATTTTTGTTTTCATATTTGGTTTTATTCTCTTTACTTTTAGAAAAAGTATCTCTCGAATAACACGAAAGGAGGCAGCGCAATGAAAGAACGCTACAAAAGTTTTGATGAGCTACCGATGATGTTATCGGTGTCGCAGGTTGCAAAGGTGCTTGGAATATCTCGCACAAGGTCGTACGAGCTTGTCAATGAAAAAGGTTTTCCAAAAATAAAAATCGGCACAAGAATTGTTGTACCGAAAGATGAATTCAAGTTGTGGATTCAAAAACAAATTAAGAAAGGATAAAAATTATGTACGCAAATAAAAATTACAAAACCGACGGCAAGATTTACTATATGCCGAACAAAATCTTTGATGAAAACTTTTCGCCGCACGAATTTATGATTTATTGTTTTCTTGTTTCGGTTGGCGACAGCAAAGGTGTGAGTTTTTGGTCTGTTCCGAAGATGGCTAAGAAGTGTAATATGTGCCCGACCACTTGCAGAAACACGCTCAAGTCACTCGAAGAAAAAGGTTACATAGATATTACTCAAAGATTTTTAGAAAACGCACAGCAAAGTAATATCTACACAGTTCATCAAATATAGTGTACCCCACTGTAAAAACTGATGACAAATAATCTAAAAGCCTAAAATTGAAAAAACAGCGGTTTTTCTTTTGATTTTTTTGAATTGATTTTTAACTCGGTTTTGGATGAAATCTCGGCTCTTTTGAGTGGGTTTTGGAGCAATTTTCAAGCCGTCGATTTTAAAGCAGGATAAAGGGGTATGATTTTCGGGCTTTGAAATGCCCGAAAACGCCGTCCGGCAAAGCCTGTCGGCTTTTCAAATCGTAATACTTTTGCGTATGATTCCAAATTCGTATGCAGTCAGGGCTGTTTTTCGCAAAAAATCAAGGCTTTTGCGTATTCACTTGAGCGTTGCGGTATGATGATTGAAAATCAAAGAATTATGGCAACGCTGTGAGCAAAAATTGACGAGTTCAATCTAAAATACAGTAACTCGTCGGACTAAAACTAAAAATGGCTTGTAGGCGATTTGTGGCGGCTTTTTGAAGCTAAAACAACAAAAACAAACACACAATCTTTGGTCTGGATATTGAAAAAGGTTTGTGATATTGTGTGTGCGAAAGGAGTGATAAAATGCAAAAACAACTGCTGACAAACGGCAATGCATTCAAACGAACGGACAGTAGATGGGGTGGCGTGGTTTGGTACAAGGATGAGAAAGGCGAACGAAAACGCAAGAGCTTTTCCGGCACGACCAAAGCCGAAGTCAACAAGAAAATGACGGACTACATATCCAAGTTTGAAGAAGAAATCATTGATGCCATTGAGGGTAACAAGACTGTAAAAGACAGCCTGCTTAATTACCTGCAAGTGTTTAAGTACCCGAATGTTGAGCGAGTAACCTATGACCGCAACGAGCAGATTTACAAAAATCAAATCGTCCCTTACATGGGTAAACTCATTGTTTCTAACATAACAGGTGCAGACATTAAGAGGCTGATTAGCACGCTGACCGACAAGGGATATTCATTCTCAACAGTCAAGCAAACATACAATCTGCTCAATGAATACTTCGATTATCTTATGCGTGAAGAGTTCATAAAAAAGAATCCGATGAACGCTGTGCCGACGATAAAAAAGTCAAATTATCTTGCAAAGCAAAACAAAGAAGTGCTTCCCGTATGCGAAACGATAACCGTATTCACCGATGAGGAAATTGAAAAATTCAAAGCAGAAGCATACAAGAAGTACCCCTCAGGCAAGCCGAAACACAATCAAGCATCAGCTTATATTCTTATGCTGAACACGGGACTGAGAACTGCAGAAGCGTTAGGCTTAATCAACAGCGACATAGACTTTGAAAAGAAAGTGATGCACATTCAAAGAGGTGTTAAAGAAGCGCAAAAGCGTAACGGAACAGAGCGAAAAAGCGGACGAGAAATTGTTGTAGGCAAGCTGAAAACCGCTTCAAGTAAGCGTATCGTACCCTTAAACGAAACGGCTATTCAAGCGATTATCGAATTACGAAACGAGCGATATTTCGGTGAGGATGCACCGTTGATACCTGATGCAGACGGCAACTTTACAAGACCGTTGAACTTGCGAAAACGGTTTTATTCCATACTCGATGCGGCAGGAATCGAGAAAAAAGGCTTACACAGTTTGCGACACACCTTCGCAACAAAGCTTGTAACAGGAGTACGAGCTGAGGACGGAACGGTAAAAGCGTTAACACCGAGGCAGGTGGCAGACTTACTCGGACACACAACTTCGGAGATAACCGAAATGTATTATGTCAAGCGAAACACGGATATGCTGATGGGCGTTACAAACGGATTTGAATTGTGATTGATGCTTTTTTGATGATGTACCAAACGGATTGCGTGGATTGTGTGGCACAAAGTGAACAAAAAACGGTATGGAAATGAAAAGACGGCGTACGGAAAAGACCGTGCGCCGTAATTTTATCTGTATGAGAAAAGTAAGTAAAATCGACGTAAAACAAAAGCAATAATTATCTCCACAAGATTGTCTAAGATATACAAACGGACTTGAAATTGCTTCGCAACCCCTCTTGCGGTACCCAAAATGTGGCGTTGTTACGCCATATTTTGACCGCTGCGCCATCTTCGCCTCACTTCATCTGCCACCGGCAGCGCTCGGCGATGAAGCCCGGCACGCGCGTGCCTCGGACAAGTTTTGTCTAACAAAAAAGAAACAGTCACCAAAACGGTAACTGTTTCTTTTTGGCAGGGGCAGAAGGACTTGAACCCTCGGCACGCGGTTTTGGAGACCGCTGCTCTACCAACTGAGCTATACCCCTATATATGGTGGGCCATCAGGGACTCGAACCCCGGACCAACCGGTTATGAGCCGGTGGCTCTGACCAACTGAGCTAATGGCCCATAGACTCAATGTGCTTTATCAAGCGACTTAGATATAATATCACTAAACCGCTTGATTGTCAACACTTTTATCATAAAATATGTAGCAAAGATTATTCATTACCATCAGAGTTTTCATTATCGTTATTTTTATCAGATAAATTATTATCTTTTAAAAACAGACCGCAACCAAGTGCTACAATTCCCAAAACAGCAAAAAAGATTGCCATTCTAAAAGCAATTTTGCTTTTCTTGGGGTACAACAAATTACTGCCGCCGTTATTTTTTGAGAAATCGGACGTTACAGTTTCGCTTTGAGTTGTACCGCCGTCTGATTCTAACACCGAAGAAGACGATTTTACATCATACGTCGTACCTGTGCCGGAAAACTTAGTCGAATTATTATCATTCTTATTTTGCCTGTCACTTTTGTTATGATTATTAATCGTATGCTTCATAACAAATTTCGTTGTATCGCTCTTAGATGCTTTCTTATTATTGTTTTTGGGCGCACTTATAGAAGTAGAATTTGTGCCTTTTCTTTCACTCCTTGACTTAGAACCGGATTTCTTTTGCGATAGATTATTAGGTGAAACACACATATCAAAAACGCAATCGTCAAGAATTACACAACTGTTTTTTGAATCAGCACTGAATGTGCAGGTGATTTGATTGAGCGAAGACCTATCGGTTTTATTTTTCATTTCAAATCCAACCAATAATTGCCCATTGCCAAACTCAGAATTCACATCATCAAAATCATAATTAATATAAATATTTTTGTTGCCGTTTTTTACACCTGATTTTGAAACGGAAAACGAATATTTATTTGTGCTATTTGAAATTTTAAATTCAAGAGATACATCCTCATCCTTATAATCGCCGTCGCAATTACTGTATAAAAAGTAAAAATAAGCACAAGCATCGTTCTCATCAAGGACATAACGAAGCTGACCTGACAAAACATCATTATTTATATTTATCAGATTTCCATTTTTATACCAACTGCCCGAATCTGTTATATACTTATTGTTAAAAGCAAATGCATTAACAGAAAATGAAAACAAACATATAACAAAAAGTATCAAAGAAGTTGATAGTATTCCAACCCTTTTCATCACTAAGCAATTATAAATAGCCTAAAATCTTGTGCTTCACTTCCATGATACTTGTAATATCGCCGTTTTCATCTTTAATTGCAACGTCGATAATTTCAACCTTGGCGTTAAACACCTTTCCGATACGGCTGATTATAACAATATCGTCGTCTTCAAACAGATCCCTGGTTGAAATCAATTCGAATTCCATTGTTTCTCACTCCTAATAATATTAATATTCAATATTTTACACCAATTTGAAAATTCGAGTAAATATAAATAAATTAATTTTTTTCAACACGATAAACTTTAAGCAGATACATTAAACATTGCGATTTTGTGTAATTAACAATCAAAAGCAAAAAACACAGCAAAGCCATAAACACTTAACATAAACTCACAATATTGGTGCGGACGATGGGACTTGAACCCACAAGGAAGCAATATCCACAGGAGTCTGAGACCTGCGCGTCTGCCAGTTCCGCCACATCCGCATATAAAATTGTCAGTTATGCAATGCATTAACCTTTGTTGTGTAAATTCAAATATCTATTTTCAAATTACAAAGTGAAATAAAAAAAAGCCCTCTGATTTTACATGGCGAGGACATCCGGGGCAGAACCTATATTCAGACAATTTTTTCACCTTAAATATTCAAAAACTGATTAAATAATATCACAACTTGGTTGAATTGTCAATCATATATATGTTATAATTTTAATAAAGTAATAGATATATTAATAAGGTAATTAAAAGATGAGAAAAGCAATAGGCATAATAACTGTAATCACAGCAGTTATAATCACTGTTTATTATTTAACAATATGTGGGATTAGAGGAAACGAGAGCGCACTGTCAACCGTCGGTCTTGAGCACCATACTATATTTACTCTTTGGGGAATTTCTACATACATTGCCCTTGCAACCAATATATCAATTACATTTTTAAAAACGAAATACAAATTTTACATTATGCTACTGTTTCTTTCCGCTATAGGAATGGTGCTGACGTTAACGTGCGATTTTGATTATAACAAATATCCGCAATATTTAGCACATTGCATAGGTTCGCTTGCTTTTTCCGTTATAATGGGGATAAATGTTTTTTTATCATTTTTTCTTACTAAGAAAAATTTATTTGCCTTGATAAGTGCCGTTATTTTGGTTTTAGATTTAATAATGCTCATCATATTCAAGGAAACTGCATTAATTGAGATTGTGCCGATATTTGCAGGATACATAATGCTGACAATCAATAATTTAAAAGAAGGAAAAGAAAAAGTTGGAGTTATACAATAAATTAAAAGATAACAATTTATATCCGTTTCATATGCCGGGGCACAAAAGAAATATCAAGTTTTGCATACCGTCAAGCAACATAGACATAACGGAAATATCAGGTTTCGACAATCTGCACTCCCCTACCGGCATCATAAAGAATTTGCAGGAAAGCTTAGCAACGCTTTACGGCTATAAAAAAAGCATTATAAGCGTAAACGGTTCAACCTGTTGCATTTTGGCGGCAATAAGCGCAGTTGCAAAAGAAAACAGCACAATAATAATTGCACGCAATTGCCACAAGTCGGTATACAATGCTTGTTTTATCAACAGGCTTAAAATTGAATATATCGAGCCTGAATACAATAATGAATTCGGCTGTTATAAACAAATTACACAAGCATCGGTTGACAAAGCCATCAAGAAAACGCCGAATGCCTGCGCCATTGTTATAACCTCGCCGACATATGAGGGATATGTAAGCAATATCACCTGCCCTATTCCTCTTATAATTGATGCGGCACACGGTGCACATTTTGGCTTTTCAAGTTATTTACCCAAGCAGCCAAAAGCCGACATTGTTATTGAATCACTACACAAAACATTGCCTGCGCTTACTCAAAGTGCCGTTATTCATATTGACAACCCAAGCCTTTACGGCAAGGTGAAAAAATATATGGATATATATGAAACAAGTTCGCCGAGCTATGTAATTATGGCATCAATTGACAAGTGCATTGATTTTTTGTCAAACAGCAAAAGTGATTTTGAAAAATACAAAATATTACTTGACGATTTTTATAATAAAGCAAATAATTTAAAAAACATTAACGTATTGAAAAATGATGACATAACACGCATAGTTTTAAGCGTTGACGGTTACAACGGTTTTGAACTTTCAAATCATTTAAGAAAATACGGCATTGAGGTTGAGAGTGACAGCCTTAAATATGTGATTTTAATTTCAACAGTATGTGATACAAAAAGCGGCTTTGAAAAATTAATAAACGCACTATCGAGCTTAGAAAAAAGAAAAGCAAAGAAAATTGAGTTACAAAAACCAAGTCTGCCGATAAAGAAATGCGAAATTTTTGAAATTGAAAACACAACAGAAACAGACTTAAATACGGCGGAAAACAAAATTTCGGGAGAATATGTTTATGCCTATCCACCGGGGAGTCCGATTATTGCCCCGGGAGAGGTTATAAGCAAGGAATTAATTACTCAAATTAAGGAATTATACAAAAACGGAGTAAATATATTATCAGACAGCAATTTACTGCCGTTAAAAATATTGACAAAGACGCAATATTAATGTAAAATAACAATATAAATTTAAGAAAGAGGTGTTTCTTTTGAAGAGAATCAACACTTTAAGCTCACGCAATCTTTGCGAATCAGCTAAAAAAGGCGGCTGCGGCGAATGTCAGACATCTTGCCAATCAGCAAGCAAGACTTCTTGTTCAGTAGCTAACCAGAAATGCGAACAGCTTAAGAAGTAAATAGATGAAACCAAGGTGGGCTTTTGTCCCACCTTTTTCATTGAAATAAAACTATGGAGTAATTTAATGATACACGCTTATAAAATGAACGGCTATAATATCATTCTTGACCAAAACAGCGGTTGCGTTCACTCGGTTGACGAGGCAACGTATGATATTATAACTATGTATGAATCACACACAAAAGACGAAATAAAAAAATACATACTAAATAAATACAAAAACGATGATGACGTAACCGAAAAGGATATTGAGCTTTGTTTTGATGATATAGAGGCGCTTAAGGCTGACGGCAGGCTTTTTGCGCAGGATACCTTTGAAGCTACGGCAAAACAGTTTAAAAAAAGGCAGGGTGTTATAAAAGCTATTTGCCTTCATGTTGCTCACGACTGCAATTTAGCTTGCAAATATTGTTTTGCAGGCAAAGGCGAATACGACGGTCCCAAAGGCTTAATGAGCCTTGAAACAGGCAAAAGAGCACTTGATTTTCTCATTGAGCAATCGGGCACAAGAAGAAATCTTGAAGTCGACTTTTTCGGCGGCGAGCCGCTTCTTAATTGGGAGGTTTGCAAAGAGCTTGTTAAATACGGACGTGAACAGGAAAAGAAATACAATAAAAATTTTCGTTTTACTCTCACTACAAACGGAATTTTGATTAACGATGATGTTATTGATTTTTGCAACAAGGAAATGGGAAATGTTGTTTTATCCCTTGACGGAAGAAAATCTACCAATGACGCCATGAGGGTTTCAAGAAACGGAAAAGGCTCGTATGATTTAATAGTTGACAAATTCAAAAAATTTGCCGATTCACGTAATCAAAAGGATTATTATATGAGAGGCACATATACAAGAAATAATCTTGACTTTGCAAACGATATCATTCATATGGCAGATTTAGGATTTAAAGAGCTTTCTATTGAGCCGGTTGTGTCTGACCCAAAAGAGCCTTATGCGCTTAGGGAAGAAGATTTACCTATTCTTAAAGAACAGTATCAAATCTTAGCTGACGAAATGCTTAGGCGTTACAGAAACGGCAAAGGGTTTACTTTTTATCATTATATGATTGACCTTGATGCAGGTCCCTGCATTGTAAAAAGAGTTTCAGGCTGCGGGGTAGGCACAGAATATATGGCTGTCACTCCTACAGGCGAACTTTACCCTTGCCACCAATTCGTTGGTGACGAAAAATTCTTGCTCGGTGACATTTGGAAAGGAGTTACAAACAAAAAAGTTCTTGAACAATTTGAAGAATGCAATGTTTATTCGCACAAAGAGTGCAAAGATTGCTTTGCAAAGCTTTATTGTTCCGGCGGTTGCGCCGCAAATGCTTATCACACAACGAAAAGCGTAAACGGCGTTTACGACTTTGGTTGTGAGCTTCACAGAAAGCGCATTGAATGTGCAATTATGCTCAAGGTTGCCGAAGCTGAGGAAGGCTTAAAAGTAGAATACTAAAAAATTAACGGAGCTGTCGAATGACAACTCCGTTTTATTTTAGTCTTTATATTTTTGCTTTTTAATATCAAGGTGTGAAAGACCGATATAATCAGGCAAGCCGTTTCTGTAAGGAACTTGCGCAACACCCTTAACAAGGGGTGAAAGATAATCAATCATCTTTTGAGTAACGTCGTTACCCTGCTCGTTTATCCAGCTTCTCGGTACTAATTTTTCATTATTTGCAACCACGCTAACCTGCTCGGTATAATAATCAACCGTATAAGGCAAATCGCTTATTCTGCGAAGAGTAGAAAATACGCCTGTCTTACCGTCAAGCGCCGCTTTAACAGCAACAACACCTAAATTGTATGCTTCGGTAATATCAGTCATTGAAGCAGTATGACCTGCACTTCTTTGAAGCACGCTTGGCTCTAAAGCACGAACTTTACATCCTATTTTTTCTTCTACAACGCTTTTAAGATAAGCTCCTGTTCCACTGAGCATAACGTGACCGAATTTGTCAACATTATCTCCCCTTGCGCTGATATAATTACCGTTTTCATCCTTAATTCCCTCGCTTACAACAACAATAACCGAGTTAAATTCATTAAGTTTACCCTTAACATCCTCAACAAATTTATCAACAGAAAACGGTATTTCAGGCAAATAAATAAGATGAGGTGCAACGCTGTCACCGTCACGTGCAAGTGCGGATGCAGCTGTAAGCCAACCGGCATTACGACCCATTGCCTCAATAATATGAACGCTTTTAATACTATATATACTTGTATCATAAGCAACATTTTTAACTGCAAGAGCAATATACTTGGCAGCCGAGCCGAATCCCGGTGAATGATCAATACCCACAAGGTCATTATCGATAGTTTTAGGTACACCGACAATTTTGATATCAATATTATGACTTGCCGTATACTTTGAAAGCTTATCAACAGTATCCATAGAATCGTTACCGCCGATGTAAAGAAAATACCCGATATTATATTTTTTTAAAACATCAATAATTTCGGCAAATATTTTTTCATCATCACCAAGCTTATATCTGCAAGAACCAAGGAACATTGCAGGAGTTAAGCGAAGTCTGTTTATATCATACGGCTTACCGTAAAAACGTTCTTTAAGGTCAATAATATTGTTTTCCAAAAGACCTTGAATACCGTTAATCATACCGTAAACTGTGTCAATTTTGTTGCTTGAAAAAGCATATTCGATTGCCCCGGCAAGACTTGAATTAATAACAGCCGTAGGTCCGCCGGATTGACCGATAATCATATTTTTGCTCATAAATTATTCTCCGATTTCATTATCATATATTTTAATGTTTCTGTGAACATCTTTTACTGGTTTATTTACGCAAATAGGTTCAAGCTTAACTGCGTTCTTTTTTGAAAATGTATTATTAAATATTTCAAGATTTCTGCACGGACCGCTTTCGTACCAATCATTGCAGTCGCAGGAAATAAAAATATCAGGCATTAAGATATTTTTAAATGTATTATTAAAAATCTTAGACG
>UMJO01045500.1_pt1 | contig 48609 bp, 37 predicted proteins | sample 1966081 | NCBI WGS metagenome assembly UMJO01 (sample SAMEA4836152, study PRJEB28245) | human gut metagenome | biome: gut microbiome; material: fecal sample | place: Denmark | collected 2008 | reverse complement strand
ATAAATTATATATTTTATTTTAAAAATTAAATTTAAATATAATGAAATATAATAAAAGAAGGAATGGATAAATAAAGAATAAATGAAGCATTCCAGCTAGGAGAAAAGATGGCAAAAAGAATAATATATGGATTAAAAGAAAAAGTTTTAGACACAATAAAAAAATATGAATTAATATCAAATGGAGACAAGCTGGTACTAGGGGTTTCTGGTGGACCTGATTCGATATGTATGTTAAAGGTTCTAAAAGAAATAAAAGAAGAAGGAACACTAGACTTTGAAATAACAGTTGCACACATTAATCATATGATTAGAGAAGAGGCAAAAGATGATGAATTTTATGTTAAAAAATATTGTGAGGAAAATGGAATTAATTTCTATTCAAAGAGTATAGATGTAGAAAAAATTGCCAATACTAATAAAATAGGGACAGAAGAAGCTGGAAGAAATGAGAGATATAAATTTTTTGACGAAATATTAGAAAAAACAGCTTCAAATAAAATTGCAATAGCACATAATAAAAACGATAATGCAGAAACAGTAATAATGAACATAATAAGAGGAAGTGGAGTTTCAGGATTAAAAGGGATTGAAGCAAAGAGAGAAAAATATATAAGACCACTTATTGAATGTGAAAGAGAAGAAATCGAAGAATATTGTGAAAAACAAAACTTAAATCCAAGAATAGACAAAACAAATTTTGAAAATATTTATACTAGAAATAAAATAAGAAATATTGTAATACCATATATAAAACAAGAATTTAATCCAAATATTATAGAAACAATAAATAGACTATCAGAGTTAGTAAATGAAGAAGAAATATATATTGAAAAACAAGTCGAAAAAGAATATAAAGAAATACTTATAGAAGAAAATTTAGAAAAAAAGGAAATAATAGTAGATGTTAAGAAGTTTAATAATGAAGAAAAAGTAATAAAATCAAGGCTAATACTATATACTATAACGAGGATTTTTGGGAGTAGTAAAGGAATAGAAAAAATACATATAGAAGATATTATTAAACTTTGCAATAATAATATAGGAAATAAATATTTAACTCCAAACAAAAATATAAAAGTCTTAACTAAAAATTCAAAAATATATTTTTTAGGTCAAGCATAATTATCAAGTATCCGTAGGGGATATAAAGTATGATAATTTTGTAATGAAAAAGAAATAAAAAAACTATTGAAAAACAAAAAACAATATGATATAAGATTTTAAAACTAAAGGGGATGTATTGTGATTTTAGCATAATGCATAAAAGAGGAGGAAGAAATTTTGAAAAATGGAATTAAAACATTAGCTATGTGGCTAATCATAGGAGTAATATTTATTGTAATATTATCATCAGTGTTAGAAAATAGTAATTCTAAATTAAAATATTCTGATCTATTAGCTAATATTAATAGTGGGAATGTAGAAGCAATACAAATACAAGCAGATGGTAAAAATGCACAAGTACAATTAAAAGATGATAGAGTGAAAAAAGAAGTAAATATACCAGATATGGAAAGCTTTATGAATTATACAGAAGATTTTCTTAAAGAAGGAGCATTTACTTTAGAAGAAAAATCTGAGTCAATATTTATAACAATTCTTAGTTTGTTAACACCATTTGGGATAATAATAATCTTTTTAGTGTTCTGGTTCTTGATGATGGGAGGAGCAAATAGTGGAGCTCCAGGTAATAAAACAATGGCATTTGGAAAAAGCAAAGCTAGAATGATGACACCAGCAGAAAAGAATAGAATAACATTTGAAGATGTAGCAGGTGTTGATGAAGAAAAAGAAGAATTAAGTGAAATAGTACAATTCTTAAAAAATCCAAAGAAATTTACAGATATGGGAGCAAGAATTCCAAAAGGAGTTTTATTAGTAGGTCAACCAGGAACAGGTAAAACTTTATTAGCAAAAGCCGTAGCAGGAGAAGCAGGAGTACCATTTTTCATAATAAGTGGTTCAGACTTTGTTGAAATGTTTGTAGGAGTAGGAGCGTCAAGAGTAAGAGATTTATTTGAAGAAGCTAAGAAAAATGCACCATGTATCATATTCATAGACGAAATAGATGCAGTAGGAAGACAAAGAGGTGCAGGACTTGGTGGAGGACATGATGAAAGAGAACAAACATTAAATCAATTATTAGTAGAAATGGATGGATTTGCTGAAAATGAAGGAGTAATCGTTTTAGCAGCAACAAATAGACCAGATGTATTAGATAAAGCATTATTAAGAGCAGGAAGATTTGATAGACAAATAGTAGTAGGAGCACCAGATGTTAAAGCAAGAGAACAAATATTAGAAGTACATTCAAGAAAGAAAAAATTAGCAGATGATGTAGACTTAAAAATAATTGCTAAAAATACATCAGGATTTGCAGGAGCAGATTTAGAAAATGTCCTAAATGAAGCAGCACTTTTAGCAGCAAGAAGAAACTTAACTGAAATTGGAATGAAAGAAATAGAAGATGCAATGGTAAAAGTTACAATGGGACCAGAAAAGAAAACAAGAGTAAGAAGTGATAAAGAAAATAGACTAGTAGCATATCACGAAGCAGGTCATGCAGTGGTAAGTCATTACTTAGAAACACAAGATCCAGTGCACCAAATATCAATAGTACCAAGAGGAATGGCTGGTGGATATACAATGTATAGACCAACAGAAGACAAATCATTTATGTCAAAAACAGAAATGGAAGAAAATATTGTATCATTACTAGGAGGAAGAGTAGCAGAAGCACTTATATTAAATGATATATCAACAGGAGCAAGTAATGATATAGAAAGAGCTACAAAAATAGCTAGAAGCATGGTAACAAAATATGGTATGAGTGAAAGAATAGGAGCTTTAATGTTAGGTGAAAGCCAAGAAGAAGTATTCCTTGGAAGAGATTTTGGACATACAAAAGAATATTCAGAAGAAACAGCAGCAGTAATTGATGAAGAAACAAAAAGAATAGTAGACACTGGATATAATAGAGCTAAACAAATATTAACAGATAATGTTGACAAATTACATCAAGTAGCTGGAATTTTATTAGAAAAAGAAAAAATCGAAGCTGATGAATTTGAAGCAATATTTGGAGAAGATAGAGCTTAAGATATTTATAAAATAATTTTATAGAATTTAATTTTGAATCAGGATTATTAAAAATTTTTAATAATTCTGATTTTTTAAATATGAAAAATTGACTTTTCTTTATACAACAAGAAAATTAAAAAAGACTTACGAAGAATTTATTAATATTAGTTTAGTTTTGCTATTTTTATTATTTTGAACATAGCTATTTTATTAAACAATAAAATAGCTTCCTGAGTACTAAAATAAAAAACAAAACTTAAATATATTTGTATTGATATTTTTTACAATTTAGTATAAAATATCAATAACAAAAGAAGAGAAAGGAAACTTTTGGTAAGAATTATGAAAAATTATTATGAAATATTAGAAGTAAATAAAAAAGCATCAAAAGAAGTAATAGAAAAAGCATATAAAGTATTAGTGAAAAAATATCATCCAGATTTATATACAGGAGAAAAACAAAGATATGCAGAAAAGAAAATAAAAGACATCAATGAAGCATATGATGTATTATCAGATGAATTTTTAAAAGAACAATACGATGCAGAGCTTGAAAAAGAAATAGAAGAAATGTATCAAAGAAGATATTATACAAAAAACAATGTAAATCAATATCATACTAATAGTGATAGTACAAGAAGCAATTATAAATCTAATAATGTTAATGAATGCGAATCAAGTAAAGAAAAAGAAGAAGGACCGGAATACAATCAAAAATTAGGTACTTTTTCTGGAATTGTGGAACTAACAAAAGAGTTATATAAAAATAAACCTAAAAGGGATGAACTAAAAAAAATTACACAAAATGATATAATTGCAGTAATACTTACTATAATCATTATAATATTAATAGGAATAGCATTATGGTTTATTCCATTTACTAATGGATGGATGAGAGAATTTTTATTTGAAAATCCTTTATTTAATTGGATAGGAAACTTATTTTCATAACAAGATAGCCTAAAAATGCATAATAAATAAACAAAAAAACAAGTTAATTTAATCTTATAAAATTGATCAAATTAACTTGTTTTTTTGTTTGATACATTATTTTTTAAGTCAGAGATACCAACTATATAATCAATAGAAGTCTGATAATATTGTGCCAAAGTAATAAGATGTGAAATAGGAATAGTTCTTTTGCCACTTTCATATTCAGAATAATATTGCTGGGAAATTCCAAGAAGTTTAGCAATATCTTTTTGAAGTTTATCATTATCTTCTCTTAAATCTTTAATTCTTTTAAATTTCAAATTAATCACCTGCTAAATTTATAATATATATACATATTAGCAAAAAATTGAATAAAGAAATCTTTATACATTAAAAGTTATGTATGAAGATAGGAATATATATTACAATTATATTACAAAGAATGTTTAACTAGAAAAATGATTGAAAGTTTGGTATAATAAAAATGATACATAATATTTTATGTACAACAAAAGAGGAGGAGTTTTTATGAATGAAATACAAAGCAATCAAACAGGGATTACACTAATAGCTTTAGTAATAACAATAATAGTATTGCTAATATTAGCAGGAGTTTCAATAGGGATGTTGACAGGGGATAATGGAATAATAACAAATGCACAAGAATCCAAAATATCAACAGAACTAGCTGAGTATAAAGAACAATTAGAGCTATATATAGCAGGTAAAAAAATACAAAATATGAATTTTGATCAAGAGACATTATTTGCAGGACAAGATAATTTAAAATATAATACACAAGAAAATGGAGAAACAGGAACAATAAAAACAATATTTCCAAATATGAAAAGCAATTATACAGAAAAAATTCAAATTAAAAAAGGAAAAATTGTACTAGACACAAAAGATAAAAAAGAAATAAAAGTAGCAATTGAATTAGGAATAGAAGTAAATCCATACGAAATTATAGATGGTGAGCTAATATCCTCAGAGAATAATTTATTACTAATAGACAGTAATGGAACATTAAAATTACCAGAAAGTGTAACATCGATTGGAGAAGGAGCTTTTGCAAATACAGCATCAGACGGGGTAGAATTAAAAAAAGTAATAATACCATCAACAGTAAGAGAAATAAAATCAAATGCTTTTAATGGAAACAGCCAAATAGAAGAAATAATAATAGAAGCAAAAGGTGGTAAAGGAGTAACAAAAATAGGAGATTTTGCATTTGCAGGATGTACAAAGTTAAGAACGATAAAATTACCAGATACAGTAACAACTATTGGAAGAAACTTATTTGAAAAATGTTTTTCATTACAAGATGTAAAATTATCAAAAAATATAACAAGAATTAGTTATGAAATGTTTAAATATTGCAAAGAAATGCAAAATATAGAAATTCCAGAGAATGTTACAACTATAGAGGCAGGAGCTTTTGGAGGATGTATTAATTTTACTAAAATAAAAATACCTTCAGCATTGAAAATTATTGGTTCAAATGCATTTACGGGATGTTTAAAATTAAATTTATTCGACATTGGAAATAATACAAATTTTGTATTTGAAAATGGAATATTAATGAATAAAGAAAAGACTCAAATGTACTTTATATCAAATTTAGCAATAAATGGTGATACTTTTACTGTACCTAAAGGTATAACAGAATTACCAGCGAATTTATTGAATGAAAATGGAAATGGAATAGTTAAAAAAGTAATATTACCAGAAAGTGTAAATAGAATGGAAATATCATTTTTTCCATATAGTGTAGAAGAAATAGAAATAGATGGAAATAATCCTAATTATATAGTTAATAATAAATCAATATATGATAAAGAGAAAACAATACTGTATATGAATTTTACAAAAGATGCAGAGATAACGGTAGAAGAAGGAGTAAAAATAATAGAACCCAAAGCATTTCAATTAACTAATGCTACAAAAATTAATTTTCCAAATTCATTAGAAGAAATAGAAGATTATGCTATATGTAAAGATACTGTTAAAAGTATTAATATTGGAAAAAATGTAAAAAAGATTGGGGTTATGGCTTTCTATGGATGTCTTAAATTAGAAGAAGTAACAATAGATAAAGAAAATGGAATGCTTATGGTAGAGAATGGAATAATATATAACAAAAATAAAACAGAAGTAATATCTGTTGCAACATATCAAGAAAAAATAACAATAGCAAATGGGGTAACTAAAATACCAAATGATGCTTTTAGCGAAAAAAATAAAACAAAAATTATATTAATGCCACAAAGTATTACTTATATTGGAAATAATGCTTTCCTTGGATGTACTGAACTAACCAAGATAGAGATTCCAAGCAATGTTGATACAATAGGAGAAAATTGTTTTTTAAATACACCAAAATTGAAAGAAATTATTATTGATAAAGAAAAAGGAAGCATATCAGGTTCACCATGGGGAAATAATTTCGGAGAAAGAGCGATTATATGGAAAAAATAAAGAATATAAGTTATTAAAATATAACAATATATTCATAATGCATTTAGAAATTTCATAAAAAACTGAAACTTAAAAAAATAGCTATTGACAACCACATAGCTTTAAGGTATAATTAATAACGTTAATAAGGGTTATCCCAACATACAGTTTTCGTATGACCGGAAGGAGGGGAAATTAAATGTTAGAGATTAAAGTTAATAATGGAAATATAGAAGATGCATTAAAAAGATTTAAAAGACAATGTGCAAGAAATGGAGTACTTCAAGAAGTACGTAAAAGAGAACATTATGAAAAGCCTAGTGTAAAGAGAAAGAAAAAATCAGAGGCTGCAAGAAAAAGAAAATTCTAGTAATTAAATAATTAATAAAAATAGGGATGGAAAGTTATTTTCATTTCTATTTTTGCTTTTACTAAAAATATATAAATAAAGAAGATTTCTATACAATATAAAAATCATATAAAATTTTATTATTCTCTCTTTGCTTTTGAATAAAAATTTGCAGAAAAAGTATAATAAGTTAGAAAGAATAGTTAAATATATTGTAAATAACAAAAAATAGTAATACAATAATCCAGAAGGAGGTATTTTATGGAATACAATAAAAGTGAAATAAAAAAAGGAATAAATTTGCATACGATAAAAACAGACAAATTTAAAACAAACCTAATTGCAATTTTTTTAACAACGAAATTAGAAAGAGAAACTGTAACTAAAAATGCAGTAATATCAGCTTTACTAAGAAGAGGAAGTAAAAATATGCCAACTCAAGAACAAATTAGTAAAGAACTTGAAGAAATGTATGGAGCTAGTTTTGACTGTGGATTAGATAAAACAGGAGATAATCAAGTTTTAAAATTTTATATAGAAACAATAAATGATAAATTTTTACCACAAACTGATGAAAATATGTTGAAAACTGCTATTGAAAAGATAGTAGAAATAGTGTTTAATCCATTAGTGGAAAATGAAGGTTTTAAAAAACAATATGTTGAACAAGAAAAGAATAATATAAAACAAAGAATAGAAGGAAAAATAGATAATAAAGCAAGTTATTCTCTTGATAGATGTATAGAAGAAATGTATAAAAATGAACCATTTGGATTATACAAATTTGGATATATAGAGGATATGGATAATATTAATGAAAATAACCTATATGACCAATACAAAAAATTAAGAGAAGAGTGCAAAATTGATATATTTGTATCTGGGGATGTCAATGAAAATATTGAAGAAATATTAAATAATAATGAAAATATCAAAGAATTAAACGAAAGAGAACCTAAATATGTTACGAATAATGTGAATCAAAATAAATCAAAGAATGTTGAAGAAAAAACTATAATAGAAAATATGGATGTAACACAAGGAAAATTAGTATTAGGATTAGATGTTGATTTGGATAATGAAGAATTAAAATATGATACAATGGTATATAATAGTTTATTAGGTGGAAGTGCTAATTCTAAAATGTTCCAGAATGTAAGAGAAAAAGCACATTTAGCATATTCAGCAAGTTCAAGCTATTTAAGAAATAAAAATAATATTTTTGCCAGATGTGGGATAGAAATATCAAACTATGAAAAAGCCTTAGAACTTATAAGAAAACAAATAGAAGATATGAAAGCAGGAGATTTTACAGAAGAAGAAGTTGAGAATATAAAAAAAGGCATATTAGCAGCAATAAAATTGATAGATGATGAACAAGATACTCAAATAACATATTGCTTTGGGCAAGAGCTATCAAAAAATGAAGTTGATTTAGAAAATTATATGAAGAAAATTCAAAAAGTTACTAAACAAGATGTTATAAATATAGCAAATAAAGTAAAAATAAATACAATATATTTCTTAAGAAATTAGAAAAGAAAGACTTAATATGAAAGAAATAAATAAATAATCTTTCACTACTATATGTGACTTTTAGCAAAGTAAGAAAGGAATGAAATTTTTAATGCAAATTATAGAAAATTCGAAAGTAAAAGAAAAAGTATATATTGAAAAACTTGATAATGGATTAACAGTAATGATAATACCAAAACCAGGTGTTCAAAAGAAATATATGATTTGGGGTACGAATTATGGCTCAAATGATAATGAGTTCATAGTTCCCGGAGAAGAAGAAAAAACAACAGTACCAAATGGAGTAGCACATTTTCTAGAACACAAAATGTTTGAACAAGAAAACGGTGTAAATAGTTTAGATGTTTTAACAGCTTTAGGAACAGAAGCAAATGCATATACAACAAATGACCATACAGCATATTTATTTGAATGTACAGATAATTTTTATGAAGCAATGGATGAATTAATGGATTATGTTCAACATCCATATTTTACAGATGAAAATGTAGAAAAAGAAAAAGGAATAATTGGTCAAGAAATAATGATGTATGATGATTATCCTGATTGGAGGGTATATTTAAATGCATTAAAAGCAATGTACCATAATAATCCTATAAAAATAGATATTGTAGGAACAATAGAAAGTATCAGTAAAATAGATAAAGAAATATTATATAAATGTTATGAAACATTTTATAATCCATCGAATATGGCAATGGTAATTTGTGGGGATTTTGAGCCAGAAAAATTAATAGAAGAAGTAAAGAAAAGATTAATAGATAAAAAAAGCAATGGAAAAATAGAAAGAATTTTTCAAGAGGAACCAGAAGAAATTGTAAAAGAAAAAATAGAGCAAAAATTAGAAGTTAGTCAACCACTATATACAATAGGAATAAAAGATAAAATTGATAATATAGAAAATTCTAACAGGGCAGATATAGTAAAGAAACATATTGCAATAGGAATTTTACTAAATATAATAATGGGAAGAAGTTCAAAATTATACAAAGAGTTATATAACGAAGGTTTAATTTATTCGGGAGCAAGTTTAGACTATGAATTTTCGAAAACATATGCTCATATACTAATTGCTGGACAATCAACAGATCCTGAAAAATTATATGAAAAATTTAAAATAAGGGTGAAAGAATTAATAGAAAAAGGAATTGACGAAGATGACTTTGAAAGAAACAAAAAAATGATATATGGTGGATATGTAAGAGAATACAATGATGTTACAGATATAGCAAGAATATTTTTAGCAGATTACTTCAAAGGAATTAATAGTTTTGACTATATAGAAGAAATAAACAGTATAAATGTAGAATATTTAAACCAAGTGTTAAAAGATGTGTTTAAAGAAGATAAAATGGTACTTTCAATAGTAAAAAGTTAAAAAATAATAGACAAAAAATGTGTAAAAAAAACGGTTATTATAAATTCAAAAAAATAATACCGTTTTTTTCTGTTTCTAGCTGTCGAAAAACAAGAAAAAATGTTATACGAAAGTTGACAAAAACCATTGAAAATACTTGACTAGGGAAGATTTATGTGTTAATTTATAATTATACAAAAGATAAATTAATAAAAAAGGAGAGATGAGTATGTTAAATGATGAAATTTGTAAATTAAGAAACAAATTAAATCAAAGTATAGAACAGAAAAAAGACTATACTATCATTTATCAATTAAGCATAGAATTAGATGAACTAATTGCAAAATACTATGAAGATAAACAACAAGTTTGTAGAGTTTGCAAGACAAAAAGAAGTAATAAAAGAAATAAAATTGAATTAGGTGAAAAACCTTAAAGACACAAATTTATTTTATACAATAAATTTGTGTCTTTTTAATGGTGTAAAAAATAAATAGCTAAAGATTTGAAATATTATGTAAAATATGTTATATTATATATTGATATAAGTAAAAATTGTATCATTTTCCTACTTTCACTAATTAGTGAGAGGAGTTTCCTCTAACTTTTTGGTTTTACATATATGTTACTATTAACAATAAAAGAACTAGGAGGAAAAATATGGTAAGTATTCTTTTGATTATTTTTGTGTCATTATTAATATTCTTGGCTTGGATGAGAATAAAAATTGGTAAAAATAATGATTTTTTTAACCCAGCTATTTTTGTGACTTCTTTTATTTCTATTTGGTTATTTATTTGGGTGATTTTACTCATTAATGAAATAGGAATAGGACACGCTATTGATAGCAAAATTACAATGTATGAAGAAGAGAATGCAACAATCGAAGAAAAGATTAATGTCTCTGTAAAAAGTTATATGGATTTTGAAGCCAATGCATATGCTGAAATAAAAGATAAAGATTTTATGAATCTTGTTTCACTTTTTCCAGAACTGAAGTCGGACACTTTAATACAAAAGCAAATAGAAATGTATATTGAAAATAGTGACCAAATAAAAAAATTAAGAGAAGAAAAGATCGACTTGTCAATATCTAAATGGTTGTTATATTTTGGCAAGTAACTAACTAAAAAAGAAACCTTTTATTCGTAGAAGGTTTCTTTTTTATATAAATTTTGTAGTGTTACAATTGATGTGAAACAAAAATAATAGAAAAAGGTGATTCAAGTAGTATAATTGAATTGATGAAAAAACAATTATAGATGAAGCAAGTAGAGAAAGATTTTTATATTGCTATGAAGAGCATACACCAATGAATACAGTAGATTTCGTGCGAAAATGTATAAAATACTATGGATATAAAACAAAAGAGATACAAACTGATAATGAAATAGAATTCACATATAATCAAGCAGAAATAAAGAAAGAACATCCAATGACAGTTTGGGGGTATTTAACACCAAAAGAAAAAAGAGCAGAGTTAATGTGTGTATAAAATATGAAACAAATTCAATATATTACAAGAATAATATATTAATTTGTTTCACATCATTGACTAACATACAGCAAATAATTTCACAGGACAAGAACAACAGGCTGTAATAGACATATTAAGGGATAAAAAATGCAGTGAATTAATGTTAATAAACTAAAGAAAAAAGTCAAAAAAATATATAACTTTTGGCTTATTAATGTTGAACTTTAATAAGAAATATAGTAGATTGAATGTAGTTTAAATCAAGAAAAATCCAATCAAATTATAACTTAGAGCTTAAAAATATTAAAATCTAGGGAAATCCCCAGTCATAAAAACTCATACACGAAGTTACATAAATTTGACAATTCTATTAAAAAGCAATATAATAATATTAGTAAAGAAGGTGATATTATGAGAAAAATTAAATTAAAATTCATGATAATTTTAATTTTTATAATAGTTTTGAATATTTTTTCAATGCCAATAATTAAGGCAAATGAAGACTTGGATATAAATGATGAACTTAGAGGTGTTTCAGGTTCTATAAATAAAAATCCAGAAGAACTAGAATTATTTGATGCTATTAATAGGAAAATTTTAATAGAAAGATATATGTTAGCAGAAAAAAATGAAACCATTAAAGAACAACATCCAAATTGGTACCATATATCTGATGCGATGAGAGAAGAATTAGATATAAACAAGGATTCAAAAATAGATTCACTTGATTCGACAAAGTTTCAAAGACATATAGCTGTATTAAAAAATGACAGCTTGAGAGAGAAGTATCCAGAATGGATTATATATAAAGAAATATTGGCGGAAAAGCTAGAAATGGAACTAAAAAATGTAACAATGGAAGTGGGAAGCAAAAAGACATTGAATGTAATTTTAGAACCTCAAAACGCTGAAAATAAAGATTTAGTATGGTCAAGTAATAATTCAAAAGTTGCAAAAGTAGATAATAATGGAAATGTAACAGCGGTAGCAAATGGTAAAGCATTAATAACGGTATATTTGAAAAAGAATGAAAAAGTAAAAGCTGTATGTGAAGTAACAGTTCAAACATCACCAACAGGAATAAAATTGAGTAAAACAACTTTGAATTTAACAATGGGTACCAAAAGTTATGCATTAAAAGCAACAGTTACTCCAAGTACAACAAGTAGTAATTTAAAGGGAATAACTTGGTCAAGTAGTAATACAAAAGTGGCAACAGTAGATACTAGTGGAAGAGTTACACCAAAAAAAGTTGGAAATTGTGTAATAACAGCAAAAACAAAAAATGGAAAAAAAGCAATTTGTAAAGTAAGCGTAAAAGCAAAAACAAGTAATGTTTTGAATATACAAAAAATTTATCAAAATGCTCCACAATACGCAAATTATAGATTCCCAGTACACCAAGGTTCAACAATGGCAGCCAATGGATGTGGAATTGTATCTACGACTATGGTGTTGAGATATTTGACAGATAAAAATATATCTGTTGAATCAGTTGCAACATGGGCAGATAATAATGGACATTTTAATGGTGTAGGTTCAAATGGAAGTTTATTTGGTGCAGCAGCTAAGAAATATAATGTTGGTAATGTTACAACAACATCAAGCACTGCACAGGTAAAAAAGGCATTACTGGATGGAAGACCAGTAGTAATGTATTGTAAAAAAGGACCAAAAGCATTATTTACAAATAATCTTCATTTTGTGGTATTAAGAGGAATTGATAAAAACGGAAAAATTGTTGTAAATAATCCTAATAGTACAAAAAGTGAAGGTGCATTTTCAGTATCTGATATAGAAGATGTAAAAATATCTTATTACATATTTGACAAGAAAAAATAGAGAAAAGCAAACAGCTGGTTTGAGATTTTTGAAATATTACAAAAATATTACAAAAATGTTAAATATCGTTTAAAGTATTGATTAGAAAGATGAAGAAGTATATAATAAAAATAATAATTGAATGGAGTGAAGCAAATAACATGAAATTTAAAAATAGAATTTTTATAATACTTCTTCTGGTTTTTTTTGCATTAAATGTATTTTCAATAAATGCGTATGCAGCAAATCAAAATTTTAAATTAAATATAAATACAGAAAAAGAAAACATTGATATAGGACAAGAATTTCAAATAAGTATAGGAATTTCTGACTCAAGTAATCAGCCAATGGAAACAGGATTTACATATATTGGGGGGAAAATTACTTATGATTCCAACATAATTAGTTATATTCCAGGAAAAGAAGAATTTATAACAGAATCTGGTGATGTTTCTGGATTATATAGTGCAGAAGTATCAGAATATAATGATGGTGGTTCTAATATTTCTATATATTATTTAGATGCAAATATCAGAACTCTTAAATTAACATTTAAAATTAATGAAAATATTGAACCGAAACAATTTACAATAGGGTTTGAAGATTTTATAGGAACAAATGTAGATGACTCTTCAATATCCGCAACTGCAAATAACACACAATTAACATTAAACGCAATAAATCCTAATATTGATTCAGGTGAGGAAAATGTTCCGGTAAGAGTATCTCAAGTTAAATTAGATGAAACTGAAATTAGTATGTATGTGAACTATACAGCTAGTTTAAATGCAATAGTTCTTCCATCAAATGCCACTAATAAGAATATTATTTGGACAAGTTCAGATGAGAATGTAGTTAAAGTTACAGATGGAGAATTATATGGAATTAAAGTTGGAACAGCAGTAATAACAGCTACATCAGCAGATAATCCGGATATTTCAGCAACATGCATAGTAAATGTTGTTGACTATGATGACAGTAATAATGATCAAAATGGAGAAAATAATCAAACAGAGGACAATGAAAACAATCAAGATAGTAATGATGGGAATAATCAAATGGGTGAAGGGGAAAATGAACAAAATTATGAAGATAACAAAGTGGATAACACAGTTTCAACCCAGCAAACACTTCCTAAAGCAGGTACAGGAATTATTTTAATAGTTTTTATTGTGATATTTATTGTAATATCAATAATAATATTTAAAAGATATAAATATTTAAATTATTAGTTTTATAAAATAATGATTTAATAAGTTAAAAAATTAGACATTAATATATCCCTTTTAAAGTAACACTAGTAAAATAGGTTGATACTTTAAGAGGGATTTTTATTATAAAAATTGAAGAAAAAAGCAATATAGGAGTATATAAATAAAAGTTAATAATTTGGTTGAAAATAAACAAAAAATATTATATAATTATTAACCGAATAAAAGGAGAAAAAATATGCGAGTTAATAAAAATGTAATAGAAAATTTATATAATGATGCTGGTTATGAAAGAACAAAAAAAGCTCAGAGATATAGAAAAGAAAAGAGAGTGACAATTTTAAACTACGAATATGAAAATCCACTAAACTTTGAAATAAAAGCAAAGGTAAAAGGCAATGGGGAAATATATAATACATATGTATTAGTGAAAGATGGAGAAATAGAAGATGTAAGTTGTACTTGTCCAGATTATTATAATCACTATGGAGTATGTAAGCATTCTTTGGCAACAGCACTAACATTTGTTGATAAAGGGGATAACTATTATTTAACAAATGAATTACAAGAAGATTATGATATAGTTAAATCCAAAGATGATAAAAGTCAAGATTTCGAAATATTCGAAGAAAAAGAAGAAATAGAAGATGAAAAAGTATCAAAAAATGCAATGAATTCAAGTATAACTCAAAACGAATACAGAATTTTTAATCAAATGGTGAATATCTTTTATAACGAAGAATTAGAAGATATTGAAGAGGAACAATTAGAAATAAACCATCAAGGAATCATTAAATTAGAACCAAGTATATATTATGACAAATTCACAGGAGAAATGAAACTCGAATTTAAAATTGGAAAAACAAAAATGTATAAAATAAAGAATTTATCAGAATTTTATACAAGAATGTTAAACAAAGAAAATTATAGTTATGGTAAAAATTTAAAATTTGTTCATATAAAAGAAAATTTTGAAGAAGAAAGTCAAGACTTATTAGAATTTCTAATGAAATATGCAGAGATTATAAAATATGCAAACTCAAACGCAAATAGTAATTATAGATTCTATGGAAATGCATTAAGTGAAAATAGCATAATATTAAGTAATAGTGGAATAGATGACTTATTTGAAATACTAAAAGGAAAAGAGATTTTAGTAAAAAGAGAATATACAGAAAATTTAGTAGAATTTACAGAGGAAAAACCTGATATAGAATTTATAGTAAATAAATTAGAAAAAGACCAATATGAAATAGTACCAAGCATCGATATATATAAAGTATCTATTATAAAAGGAAAAAAATATAAGTATGTTTTAAATGATAAAAAATTATATAGATGCTCAAAAGAATTTGAAAAAACAAATTTAAAAATGTTAGAAATATTTAGACAAAACTATATGACAGAAGTTAAATTAGGAAAAAAAGAACTATCTCAGTTATTTTCTATTGTAATACCTAAGGTAAATGATGCAATAAATTTAGAAAATTTAAGAGATGAAGAAATAGAAAAGTACAAGCCAGAAATATTGGTAATAAAAGTATATTTAGACTTTGATAAAAATGATTATTTAATAGCAGATGTCAAATTTCAATATGGAGATAATGAATTTAATCCATTAGACGAAAAGCAAAAAATAAATTTTGCTAGAAATAAAATTGAAGAAACCAAAACTTTAAATATTTTTAGGAAAAGTGGATTTATGTTTGATATAAATAATTTAAGATTTATATTACCTGATAATGATAAAATTTATCAATTTCTAACAGAAGATATAAACTATTATATGAAAAAATTTGATGTATTAGTAACAGAAAACTTTAAACAAAAACAAATAAGACAAAATAAAATTGGAAATCTAGGAGTAAAAGTTGAAAACAATTTATTATCAATAGACCTAAAAAAATTAGACATAGATATTGATGAATTAGAAGATATAATGTCAAAATATAACTTGAAGAAAAAATATCATAGATTAAAAGATGGAAGCTTTTTAAACTTAGAAAATAATGAAGAGATAGAATTTATAGATAAATTAACTACTGGAATGGGAATAGATTATAAAGAAATAGAAGAAGGAGAAATAAATCTTCCAATTTATAGAAGTTTCTATTTAGATAAGTTATTAAAAGGGATAAATAGTAATCAAGTAAATAAAAATAGTGAATATAAAAAAGTAGTAAAACAATTAAATAAAGAAAATATTGAAGAAGAAATACAAATACCAGAAAAATTAGAAAATACACTTAGATATTATCAAAAAACAGGATTTAAGTGGCTAAAAACATTGGATAAATATAATTTTGGAGGAATTTTAGCAGATGACATGGGATTGGGAAAAACAATTCAAATGTTATCAATAATTGTTGATTATGTGGAAAATACAACTACTGAGGAAAGAAGAGCAAGTATAGTTGTATCTCCTAGTTCATTAGCTTTAAATTGGGAAAATGAAGCTAAGAAATTTGCAGAAGGATTACAAACTATGGTAATAAATGGAACATTGCAAGAAAGAAAGAAAAAAATATCACAAATTCAAAATTATGATTTAGTAATTACATCATATGATTTATTAAAAAGAGATATAGAATTATATAAGGATAAAAATTACAATTTTAGATTTATAATAGCAGATGAAGCACAATATTTAAAAAATAGTAATACACAAAATGCAAAAGCAATTAAGAAAATTTTAGCAGATACAAAATATGCGCTTACTGGTACACCAATAGAAAATTCATTAGCAGAGTTGTGGTCAATATTTGATTATATAATGCCAGGGTATTTATTTACATATAAACAATTTAAAAATATGTATGAAACACCAATAGTGAAAGACAACGATGTAAAAATAATGAATAAACTAAAAATGCTAATAGAACCATTTGTACTAAGAAGAACAAAAAAAGAAGTATTAACAGAACTTCCAGATAAAACAGTTACAGTTTTAAGTAATGAAATGGGAGAAGAGCAAAAAAATATATATTTATCATATTTAGCACAAGCAAAACAAGAAGTAGCAGAAGAAATAAATATAAATGGAGTAGAAAGAAGCCATATAAAAATATTAGCAGCTTTAACAAGATTAAGACAAATATGTTGTCATCCAAGTTTATTTATAGAGAACTATAAAGATGGAAGCAGTAAACTAGAACAATGTATGGAAATAATAGAAGATGCAATTCAAGGAAATCATAAAATATTATTATTTTCTGGATATACATCAATGTTTAAAATAATAGAGGAAGAATTAAAACAAAGAAATATTAATTACTTTAAATTGACAGGTGCTACTAAAGTAGAGGAAAGAATGAAATTAGTAGATGAATTTAACCAAAATCCCGAAGTAAAAATATTTTTAATTTCACTAAAAGCAGGAGGAACCGGACTAAATTTAACAGGTGCAGATATGGTAATTCATTATGATCCTTGGTGGAATTTATCTACGGAAAACCAAGCAACAGATAGAGCTTATAGGATTGGACAAAAAAATAATGTACAAGTTTATAAGTTAATAACTAAAAATAGTATAGAAGAAAAAATATATGAATTGCAACAGAAAAAAGCAGAACTAATGGATAGTATGCTAAGTACAAAAGTATCATTTATAAATAAATTATCTAAGGCTGAGATTATGAAATTGTTTGATACATTTTAATATTATTTATATGAATGAATTTAGAATTATTTATTACTAAACAATAGTAAAAATTTGCCAAATGATATATTTAATGAAATATAAATTTATATTAATAAGAATAAAAGGAGAAAAGTCATGAAGAAAAGAGAGAATTGGGCAGAAAAATTTGAAAGGCAAAAAGAAGAGAAAGAAGAATTCGTTTTAAATATATCTAAAAGAAGAAAGTTAGAAGAATATAATAATAGCATAAGAAATTTAAAGGAAAAATATTCTAGTCAAGAAAAGAGAAATTATAAAGGTCAAATAGTAGTATTGGAAAATATGCTAGAAATTTATAATGAGATAGCAGATTTATCAATAGAAGAAATAGATGTAACACAAGAAATGAAAAAGTTAGAAGAAAATATAAATTATTTGAAATTTAAGCAACAGTATTTAGAGGAAAATCAAGTAGAGGAAGTTGATGTAAAGACTGTTAGAGCAGAATTAGAAATAAAAGAATTGCAAGAGGAAGAAGAATTAGATAATTTAAGAAGAAAAGAACTAACTGATAATACTATTTTAAAGTTGAAAGAGGAATCTGATAAAAGTAAAGATTCACAAAGTTGGGAAGAATATAAGAAAGAAGAAGAGGAAGAAGAACGATGAAAGATTATATAACTGTTATTGGAGGAGGATTAGCAGGAACTGAAGCAGCTTATCAAATTGCAAAAAGCGGAATAAAAGTAAAATTATATGAAATGAAACCGATAAAATTTTCTCCTGCACATAGTAACAAAGACTTAGCTGAAATTGTATGTAGTAATTCATTTAAATCAAATTTATTAACAAACGCTTGTGGACTTTTGAAAGAAGAGTTAAGAAGATTAGGTTCTTTACTGATAAAAGTAGCAGATGAAACAGCAGTACCAGCGGGACAAGCATTAGCGGTAGATAGAGAAATTTTTTCTAAAAGAGTTACAGAAGAAATCAATAAAAACGATTTAATAGAAGTTATAAATGAAGAAGTTATTGATATTTCAAAACTTGTAGAAGATGGAATAGTAATAATAGCAACTGGTCCATTAACATCAGAAAAATTGGCAGAACAAATTCAAAAAATAACAGGAGAAGATAAATTATATTTTTATGATGCAGCAGCACCAATAGTATCAAAAGATAGTATTAATTTTGATATTGCATTTTATGGAGATAGATATAGTCAAGAAAAGAAAAAAGAAGAAACTATGGAAGAATGGAAAAATAGATTAGCAAAACAAGAAATAGAAGAACAAAGTTATATAAATCTCCCAATGAACAAGGAAGAGTATGAGTGTTTTGTAAGTGAATTAATAAAAGCAGATGTGGTAAATTTACATGAATTTGAGAAGAAAGAAATTTTTGAGGGATGTATGCCTGTTGAAATAATGGCAAATAGAGGAATTGATACTTTAAGATTTGGACCACTAAAACCAGTAGGCTTTGATGATCCAAGAACAGGAAAAAGACCTTATGCGATAGTTCAATTAAGACAAGATGATAAACAAGCAAGTTTATATAATTTAGTAGGTTTTCAAACAAATTTAAAATTTGGAGAACAAAAAAGAGTATTTTCAATGATACCAGGACTAGAAAATGCAGAATTTATAAAATATGGAGTAATGCATAGAAATACTTATATTAATTCTACTAAGTTATTAGATGAAACTTATAACTTAAAGTCTAATAATAAAATATATTTTGCAGGACAAATAACCGGAGTAGAAGGATATGTAGAATCAATTTCTTCCGGAATGGTTTCAGCTATAAATGCAGTAGCAGATTACAAAAAAGGAATTGAAAATCATCAAAAGCATAAAGTTACTTTTTCAGAATTAAATGTAATTGGGGCGTTGGCTAAATATATTTCAACAGAAAATTCAAAATTTCAGCCAATGAATGCTAATTTTGGAATTTTACCAGAACTAGAAGGAAAGAAGATAAAGGATAAAAAAGAAAGATATATGAAATTGGCGGAAAGAAGCTTAGAAATCCTTAATGTTACAAATGTTACGAAAATATGACATTTTTATTAAAAAACAAACAATTTACATAAAACGATTGAAACAATGGAAAAATTTTGCTATAATTATAAATAGGTATATTTTATGAGAATAGATAAATATTCTGAAAGGGGTAATTATGGAAGAAAAGTTACTTGAAATAATGGAAAAAAATGAAAAAAATTTAAATAAGAATAAAGAAGAGTTACAAAAAGTTATTGAAGAAGAAACAAACAAACATAAAATGGAATTAAAAGACGGGAAATTTTCAAAAACAATTGAACAAAATGAGTGTGAACAAGATTTGATAAAAATCAATAAAGAATTAGATAATATAGGAAAAGACAGAGAAATTCTTGAAAAGAAACAACAAAAAGAAAAGGAAATTGACGAGGAAAAGAAGAAAGTAAAAAGATTAACTATAAATAAAAGGGAATGTGAAAAAGCAATAAAAGAAGAGCAAGGAAAATATTCTTTTGCAGAGGGGAAATTTTCAAAGACATCAGAATTATTAGAATATGAAAAAGATTTAGAAAAAATTAATATGGAATTAGATAGTAAGTTGAAGGAGATAGTAAAACAAGAAAAAGAATTAGAAACTTTAAATTCATATGTTGATAAAATGATGAGCAGATATAATGTTAAACCTGAAATGCAAGAGGATAAAAAAGAAGAAAAAGAAGCTGAAACTGAAAACAAGGAACAAAAAAATAACATTAAAGAAAATAAGGAAAATAAAGAAGAAAAAGTTGAGAATAAGGCTGAAACAGCAGAAAAAAATGAAGAAAATCAAGTGAAATTTGAAGTAGGACCATATTTAGGAGAAGAAAAGTTCACAACAGAAAAAAATACTTTAAAAGAACAGGCAAAAAAAGTAGACATTAATGATAATGCACATAAATTTGAAGTGGGTCCATATTTGGGAAAAGATAATATAAATAAAAGTAAAACATCAGATATATCTGATAGTAGAATGAATACAAATAGTCAAGATAAGAAACCTAGAAATAATGATATAGATTTATCAAATATTAATTTTATTAAAAAGAAGATACCACAAGTAAGATATGATAAAAAGGAAAATATAGTTAAATACATAGAAATACAAGAAAAAGACGGTGAGATTAAATATTATATTGAAGGAGATAAAAAAGAATATAATATTTCTACTGAAGGAATATTTGAACAGAAAAAAGAAAACTTTAAAAGACTTGGAATTTCTGATATGTGTAGAGAAATTGCAGGAGGAAAAATAAAAGGGGCACTTTTAAAAAGAAAGATAAATCCGGAAATAGTAGCAGTATTAGAAAATGATACAAAACAGTTAAAAGAATATATAAGTAGTATATCTGAAAAGAAAGATTTACCTTTTGAATTAGTACATAACTTAGAAAATACAAGCATTTTTTCAAAATTAAAATTAAATAAATTTGTAAGAGCAGAAGAAAAAGCTGGAGCATGGGTATGTGGAAAATTGTTTGACAAAAATAGAGCAATAGTAGCAAAAGAAAAAACAAAAGCAATTGCTGGTTCAGTTAAAGAAACAGCAAAGGATAAAGTAGCACAAGTAAAAGATTTTTCACAAGAAAAATTTAAGACAGTAAAAAGTAAAGGCAGAGATTTTGTACAAAAAATACCTAATAAAAATTCTCAGATAGAGGCAAAGGCAGTTAAAAATTTAAAGGAAAGACAGAAAGAACTAGCAGCAAATGTACAAAAAATAATGAGCGAAGAAAAAGAAAAATAGATATAGAAATAAAAAACCATAGAATTGAAAAAATTCTATGGTTTTTATTGACTTTGTTACCAAAAGATGCTAGAATATATAATGTTACGATAGGATACATAAAATATGTAATCTTGTAATATTATATTAATTTTAAAATAAAAATAGGAGGTGAAATTTAAGTGCCAACAATTAATCAATTAGTAAGAAAAGGAAGACAAACAGGAGTAACAAAATCAAAATCTCCAGCTTTACAACATGGATGGAACTCAAAAAACAAGAGATTAACAAACAACAGAGCTCCACAAAAAAGAGGAGTATGTACAGTTGTTAAAACAGTTACACCTAAAAAGCCAAACTCAGCTTTAAGAAAAGTAGCCAGAGTTAGACTTTCAAATGGTTATGAAGTAACATCTTATATCCCAGGTATAGGACATAACCTACAAGAACACAGTGTTGTATTAATAAGAGGTGGTAGGGTAAAAGACCTTCCAGGAGTTAGATACCATATCATAAGAGGAACATTAGATACAGCTGGTGTTAAAGATAGAATGCAAGCTCGTTCTAAGTATGGAGCAAAAAAACCTAAAAAATAGAAAAATAAACTAAATCAGGAATCTTGCACATTTTATGCATTTGCTCCAAATTTCGACGTACCTATGTACGCCTTCAGCTTGTATCAAATTCATAAAATGCACAATATACCTAATTTATTTCATTTTTCAAAATAGAGAATTTTAGTGCTTGTACTCTTACTAAACTTAAGGTACTTAAATTTAGATAGATTATAAAGCACTATACGGAAAAGTAAACAAAAGTAAAACTTTTCAGAGTACCGAAATGCTTTTATGAAGCATTAACATTAATAATTTAATTAATTTAAGGAGGGAAGAATAGTGCCAAGAAAAGGATATATAGCAAAAAGAGATGTATTACCAGATCCAATATACAATAGCAAAGTTGTTACAAAATTAGTTAACAACATAATGTTAGATGGTAAAAAATCAGTTGCTCAAAAAATAGTATATGATGCATTTGATATCATAAAAGAAAAAGAAGGAAAAAATCCTTTAGAAGTTTTTGAAGCAGCTTTAGAAAATGTAATGCCAGTTCTTGAAGTTAAAGCAAGAAGAGTTGGTGGTGCTACATACCAAGTTCCATTAGAAATCAGACCAGAAAGAAGACAAACTTTAGGGTTAAGATGGATAGTATCATATGCTAGAAACAGACATGAAAAAACTATGGCTGAAAAATTAGCTGGAGAATTAATAGATGCTGTTAATGGAAATGGTGGAGCATTCAAGAAGAAAGAAGATACACATAGAATGGCTGAAGCTAATAAAGCTTTTGCTCATTATAAATGGTAAAATCCATTGAAAGTAATATTTGCGCATTTTGGTTATCTGGTTTGAAATTTTGAGGTGTCAACTGTACACTTTAACTTGTACCAGTTAATCACAAATGCACATTTTACTATTTTTGATAAAGATTCAAAAATGAAATAATAAAAGATAAAAAATCCGAGAGGGGGAAATATAGATGGCAGGAAGAGCTTATCCATTAGAGAGAACTAGAAATATCGGTATCATGGCTCACATAGATGCTGGTAAAACAACTACAACAGAAAGAATTTTATTCTATACAGGTAAAGTTCATAAAATAGGAGAAACTCACGAAGGTGCAGCAACAATGGACTGGATGGCACAAGAACAAGAAAGAGGTATTACAATTACTTCAGCTGCTACAACATGTTTCTGGAATGATAATAGAATTAATATTATTGATACTCCTGGACACGTTGACTTTACAGTAGAAGTACAAAGATCTTTAAGAGTTCTTGATGGTGCAGTTACAGTATTAGCTGCTAAAGGTGGAGTTCAACCACAAACAGAAACAGTTTGGAGACAAGCTGATAAATACCAAGTTCCAAGAATGGTATATGTAAATAAAATGGACGTAACAGGAGCAAATTTCTTACTTTGCGTTGATCAATTAAAAAATAGATTAAGAGCAAATGCTGTTCCAATTCAATTACCAATTGGTGCAGAAGATCATTTTTTAGGTATAGTTGATTTAATCAAAATGAGAGCCTTTATTCATAAAGATGATTTAGGAAAAGAAATTGAAGAAACAGAAATTCCTGAAGATATGAAAGAAATGGCTCAAGAATACAGAGAAAAAATGATTGAAGCTGTTGCAGAACAAGATGAAGAATTAATGATGAAATATTTAGATGGAGAAGAATTAACAGAAGACGAAATAAAATTAGGTCTTCGTAAAGGAACTCTTGCAAACACAATAGTTCCAGTATGTTGTGGTTCTTCATATAAAAACAAAGGTGTTCAAGAATTATTAAATGCAATCGTAGATTATATGCCATCACCACTTGATATACCTCATATCAAAGGTGTTGATGAAGATGGTAATGAAGTAGAAAGAAAAACATCTGATACAGAGCCATTCTCAGCATTAGCATTTAAAATTGCAACAGACCCATTTGTTGGAAAACTATGTTTCTTTAGAGTTTATTCAGGAGTTCTAGAATCTGGTTCAACTGTATTAAATGCAAATAAAGGAAAGAAAGAAAGAATAGGAAGAATTCTACAAATGCACTCAAATCACAGAGAAGACATAGAAAAAGTTTATGCTGGTGATATTGCTGCTGCAGTAGGATTAAAAGAAGTAACAACTGGTGATACATTATGCGATATGAGTGCTCCAGTTATACTAGAATCAATGGAATTCCCAGAGCCTGTTATTGATATAGCTATTGAACCAAAAGATAAGGTAGCACAAGAAAAAATGGGTATAGCTTTAGCAAAATTAGCTGAAGAAGATCCAACTTTCAAAACATATACAAATCATGAAACAGGACAAACAATCATCGCTGGTATGGGTGAATTACACTTAGATATCATTGTTGATAGATTAAAAAGAGAATTCAAAGTTGAATGTAATGTAGGTAAACCACAAGTTGCTTACAAAGAAACAATTAGAAATAAAGTAAAAGTTCAAGGAAAATTCATCCGTCAATCTGGTGGTAAAGGACAATATGGTGATGTTTGGTTTGAAATGGAACCATTAGAGCCAGGTAAAGGAATAGAATTTGAAAGTAAAATAGTTGGTGGAGCTGTTCCAAAAGAATATGTAAAACCAATTGAACAAGGAATGAGAGAAGCAGCTGAAAGTGGAATCTTAGCTGGATATCCAGTTATAGACTTTAAAGCTACATTAGTAGATGGTTCATACCATGAGGTTGACTCTTCAGAAATGGCATTCAAAATTGCCGCATCTATGGCTTTCAAAGAAGGTTGTAAACAAGCTAAATCAGTTATATTAGAACCAATTATGAAAGTTGAAATAACAGTTCCAGAAGAATACATGGGAGATGTTATTGGAGATGTAAATTCAAGAAGAGGTAGAATGGAAGGTATGGATGGAAATGATGGAATGCAAGAAATCCATGCATTTATACCACTTTCAGAAATGTTTGGTTATGCAACAGACTTACGTTCAAAAACTCAAGGTAGAGGAACATACTCTATGGAACCATCTCATTATGAAGAAGTTCCAAAATCAGTATTTGAACAAATCGTTGCTTCAAGAGCTAAAAAAGACTAAATTAAGATTTTAATTAAAAAAATCTAATAATAGTAATAATTATAATGAAATTTGCATATTATACATTTTGTAGAAAAAGTATTGATTTTTTCTATAAAATGTTATAAAATGCTAATACTAAAAGAATTTAAGTCATTAAATTTAAATTATATAAAATGAGGGAGGACATACAGTCTAACTCAAAATAAAAAGGAGGAATTATAAAATGGCAAAAGCAAAATTTGAAAGAACAAAGCCACACGTTAACATCGGTACAATCGGACACGTTGACCATGGTAAAACAACAACAACAGCAGCTATTACTAAATATTTATCATTATTAGGAAAAGCTAAATTCGAAGCTTATGATACAATCGATGGAGCACCAGAAGAAAGAGAAAGAGGAATCACAATTAACACAGCTCACGTTGAATATGAAACAGACAACAGACACTATGCACACGTTGACTGTCCAGGACACGCTGACTATGTTAAAAACATGATTACAGGTGCTGCTCAAATGGATGGAGCTATATTAGTTGTTTCTGCAGCTGATGGTCCAATGCCTCAAACAAGAGAACACATCTTACTTGCTAGACAAGTTGGAGTTAAATATATCGTTGTTTACTTAAACAAATGTGATATGGTTGATGACCCAGAATTATTAGAATTAGTTGAAATGGAAGTTAGAGATTTATTATCAGAATATGGTTTCCCAGGAGATGATATTCCAGTAGTAAAAGGATCTTCATTACAAGTATTAGAAAGTACATCAACAAATCCAGATGATGAAGTTTACAAACCAATGAAAGAATTAATGGAATATGTTGATAGTTATATACCAACACCAGAAAGACCAATTGACCAACCATTCTTAATGCCAGTTGAAGACGTATTCACAATTACAGGACGTGGAACAGTTGCAACAGGTAGAGTAGAAAGAGGAGAAGTTAAATTACAAGATGAAGTTGAAATCATCGGTCTTACAACAGAAAGAAGAAAAACTGTTGTTACAGGTGTAGAAATGTTCAGAAAATTATTAGATCAAGCTGAAGCTGGAGATAATATCGGAGCATTATTAAGAGGTGTAGATAGAAAAGACATCGAAAGAGGTCAAGTTCTATGTAAACCAGGATCAATACATCCACATACAAAATTCACATCAGAAGTATACGTTTTAACAAAAGATGAAGGTGGAAGACATACTCCATTCTTCAACGGATACAGACCACAATTCTATTTCAGAACAACAGACGTTACAGGTGTTATCGAATTACCTGCTGGAACAGAAATGGTTATGCCTGGAGATAACGTATCAATGACAATCGAATTAATTACACCTATCGCTATCGAAAAAGGATTAAGATTCGCTATTCGTGAAGGTGGTAGAACAGTTGGTTCAGGTGTTGTTGCTGATATAATCGAATAATAAATATATTAATAGCAAGGGTTACGTTATTTGTAACGACCTTGCTATTTTTTGATTTTAGAACATGATTTTTGTCTCCGACCCCAAAATCATTAGAGATAATTCAAAAAAAGCTTGATTTTTTCAAAAAAGAATAATAAAATAGTAATGTTAATATATAATATATTAAAACGATATGGAGGAATTTAAATTGAAAATTTTATTAGATGCTATGGGAGGAGATAATGCACCTGACGCAAACATCAAAGGAGCATTAAATGCTATAAATAAAATAAAAGCAGAGGTTATTTTAATTGGTAAAGAAGATATAATTAGAGAAAAAGTAAAAGAATTTACAGGAAAAGAAATAGAAAAAGTTTCTGATAGATTGAAAATTAAAAATGCTACTGAAACAATAGAAATGTGTGATACTCCAACTGTTGCAATTAAACATAAAAAAGATTCTTCAATGGTTGTAGGATTTAAAATGCTTAAAGAGGGAGAAGGAGATGTTTTTATATCTGCTGGAAATTCAGGAGCATTATTAACAGGAGCAACACTTTTAGTAGGAAGAATAAAAGGAATAGATAGACCAGCATTAGCAGGAATATTACCAGCATATAAAAGTCAATTGTTGTTAATAGATGCAGGGTCTAATACAAATTGTAAACCAATAAATCTTTTGCAATTTGCACAAATGTCAAGTATCTATTTGAAAAATACATATGGAATTGAAAGACCTACAATAGGTTTATTAAATATAGGAACAGAAGAAACAAAAGGAAATGAATTAGTAAAAGAAAGTTATAAATTACTAAAAGAAAAATCAGAAGAATTAGATATAAATTTTGTAGGAAATGTTGAAGGAAGAGATGCCTTTTCAGGAGAAATAAATGCAATAGTAACAGATGGATTTACTGGAAATGTATTTTTAAAAACAACAGAAGGATTAGGGAAATTTGTAAAAAGATCATTAACAGAAAGTTTTACAAAAAATTTACTATCAAAAATATTATCAATACCAGCACTTCCAGCTATAAAAAGATTTAGCAAAGTTATGGACTACAAATCATATGGTGGAGCTTTATTTTTAGGTGTAAAAAAACCAGTAGTTAAAGCACATGGAAGCAGTGATAGCTTATTATTTGAATATACATTAATACAAGCAGAAAAATTTGTAGAGAATAAAGCAGTTGATAGAATGATAGAAGAATTTGAAAAACAAAGACAAAAAGAAGAAATTAACAAAAATTAATTTTTTGATAATATTAATTTTGAAATTAACTTATTTGAATTAATTAGGTAAATTTATAATATTTAAGTAAATGTAAAGAAAAAATATTAAAAATATGACTTGATAGTACAAATATAAAAATATTTTAGCAATTTACTTGACAAAACAGTAATCATATAATATAAATGAACATATACATGAAAGAAATCAAATGAATATGTCATTTGCAAACTTGAGAGGAGGTGAACTCGAAAAGTGAGTTCAGAAGAAGTTTTAGAAAAAGTAAAAGGAATAATTGTAGAACAATTAGGTGTAGCTGATACAGCAGTAACAATGGATGCATCTTTTATAGATGATTTAGGAGCTGATTCATTAGATATAGTTGAATTAGTTATGGCATTAGAAGAAGAATTTGATATAGAAATTCCAGATAGTGATGCTGAAAAAGTTGTAACAGTAGGAGATGTAGTTGACTACATAAAAGAAAATGTAAAATAAAAAAAGGGGATTAAGGAAACACAGTTCTTTAAATCCCTTTTTGATTTTATAAAATAACATTGATTTTAAATATATTTAAAATCTGTAATTTTATAAAAAGAATATCATAATTAAATTATTTGAAAATTTATAAGCTCATTAAAATTTTTGAAAAAAAGCATTAGATAATCGGATAAACTATTTTTTTCAATGTGATTTTTATTACAAATATCTAAGGAATAAATAATCTTTTCATTTATTGTTACAGTTAAACTGCCAACCTTTTCATTTTCTAAAATAGGAGCAATTAAATTGTTATTACAATTTATAGAAATATGTATTTTATCTTTATCACTTAACTTAACTGGAATCATATTATATTTTAATTTTGGGCAAGATAGAGCTAAATCATTGCTAATACCCTTATATACATGAAAATAATCAGTATTATTTTCAATCCATTTATAAAACTCGTCTTCAATTATTTTGTTTATATCGATGTATGTAAAGTTACTTAAAGAGTAATTTAAAAGTTTAATACTATCTTGTGTCCTAAATTTTTTAGTATCAGCACCTAAGACTACACAAATTATATCTTTATCACCTTGTTTACAAGCTGTAACCAAACAACGATTAGCACCGTTTGTAAAACCAGTTTTTACACCGTAAACTCCATCAAAATTTCCCAATAATTCATTAGTATTAAAAAGTTCTCTATGGTATCCATTTATATTTATAGTAAAAGTTTTAGAACCTACGATATTAGCAAAAGTTTTATTATTTAAAGCATAATTTGTAAGTAAAGCTAATTCATATGCAGTTGTATAATGTTCATCTTGATCTAAACCATGAGGAGTAACAAAATGAGTATTTGTCAAATTTAATTCTACTGCTTTTCGATTCATTAGTTCAGCAAAATTTTCAATAGAACCAGAAGCATACTCAGCTAATGCAACTGCTGCGTCATTTCCCGAACGCAACATTAAACCATACAATAAATCATTTACTGTAATTTTGTCACCGGTTTTTAATCCTAACTTTGAACCACCAGTATTAGCAGCTTTTTTACTAATTGTTACAGTTTCATTTAAATTATAATTTTCAATAATTACTATTGCAGTCATTATTTTAGTAGTAGAAGCCATTTTCTTTTTACTATATTCATTTTTTCCAACTAAAACAGTATTGGTTTTTCTATCAATTACAACATATGCTCTAGAATTTATGGTTGGGATTTCTTGAATTGAATTAGAACTTTCAATATAAGCATTACTATTTAAGTATGATGAAATATCAAAATTTTCTTCTTGCATTGCTATATCATCAGCAAATGAATTTGTAAAAATGAAAATAGTGAAAATAAAAATAATAAAAAATTTTAATAATGTTTTTTTTCTTATCATAAAAATACCTCTTATATATAATATAAAGTAACTTAATAAAGTATGATAAAATTTAGAAATATAAAGTGAGTAATTTAAAATATTTCTTGATAAAGTCTTGAAACATATCGGAACTACACAAAAATCATATTAATTTACATAAAGGCTTGATTTTGAACTATAAATGTAATATAATTGTAATGTATGAAAAAGATAAATAATAAATTTGAAAGTTATTAATCCGTAAGGGTTGTAAGCTAGAAAAAAATATTATAAAAAAAGACTAAAATATGTATATTGACTAAATAAAATAATAGTGTAAAATATAAATAAAAGGAGTGTAAGATATGAAAACAAAAAGATTATTATTAATAATTATATCAATATTACTTATGAGTATATTTATGTTATTACCAAGTGCATCTAATGCAATGACACTTAATCCACCACTATATTTTGGAATAACAGAATTAAGAACATTATCAACGCCAAATTTAGGATATGCAATAGGAGATCCAAATTCAAATGGAATTTCTGGTTCAGCTGCAAAAATTTGGAATGTAGTTCAATACAATAGCAGTAATTTTAATGATCCTAAAGAAGTAAATGTATATTGTGTAAAAGCAGGAGTAGGTTTTAGTGATGTCAAAAAAAATGCAGAATATAATTTGAGTTTTAATATGTACAAAGAAAGAGAAGAAATAGCAAAGCAAAATGACATATTAAAAAAACTTGTAAATGGTGGGCATTATAATAATCTGTTAGCACTTGCAAATATAGTGTATTTACCAGGAGTTTCAACAGAAGCAGAAAAAAATACATTATTAGAAAATGCAGGAATACATAAAGAGGCTTGGAATTTTGAATTATCAGATGATGAAATAAAAGCAATTCAACAAGCAGCAATGTGGTATTTTACTAATTATGGGGAAGAAAACAATAAATATAATAAATATGAAAATACATCTTGGTTATGGTATACAGAAGATGGAAGTACATATAAAAACTTTAGCGAATACAATCCAACAAATACTGTACCAAATGCTAGTGCCGGTTTTCAAAAACAACAACAAGCAGAATTGTTATATAAATATTTAATAGATACAGCAAATAAAGAGGCTAATAATTATGCAAATGCAAATGGAAATTATAAAACACAATTAACATTATATGCATCAAGCAAAAACAATCAAGAACAACCATTAATGGAAATAGAAAGACAACCTCAAGAGTTTGACTTAGCATTAAGAAAATATATAACAAAAGTAAATGGTGTAAATGTTACAAATTCTAGAGTACCAGTGATTGATGAAAAAACTTTAGAAGATGGAACAACAGCAACATATAAACATAGAAAAGATCCAATAGAAGTAAAAAAAGATGCAGTAGTTACATATAATTTAACTATATATAATGAAGGAGAAATCGATGGAAGAGCTACAAAAATAGTAGATCAATTACCAACAGGATTGAAATATTCAAAAATAAATACACAAGGTTATGATGTAGACTATAACGAAGGAACTAATAAATTAACTCTTACAAAGAAACAAGATAATAAACAAAACTTAAAAGCATATACTAAAGGAAAAATAGATTCAGAAACTATTGAAATAGAGGCAGTAGTTACAAGTGAAGATAAAGATAAGATTTTAACAAATGTGGCATATATAGCAGAAGAAGTAGATATAAATGGTACTGTAATAACAAATCAAACTGGCAAAGATAGAGATTCAGAACCTTCAACAACTCCAAATGTAAATAAAGATAATATGGATAGTTATAAAGGAAATTCTCAAAATAAAGCAGAATTATCAGATACAAATTATTTCTATAAAGGTGAACAAGATGATGATGATTTTGAGAAATTAATAGTAAAAAAAGACGTAGAAAAGAAAGATTTTGACTTAAAACTTGTCAAAAGAATAGTAGAAGTAAATGATAAGAAAGTAAAAGAAAGAATACAAGGTGTAGATATAACTAAATTAGCAAATGGAACAGCAACAACAGCAGATTATCAATTAAACAAAGAACCTGTTTCAGTTAAGACAGGAGATTTAGTAAAATATACTTTACGAGTATATAATGAAGGTCAAATTGATGGATATGCTTCTCAAATAACAGAAGATATACCAGAAGGATTAGAATTTTTAGGTGCGACAATTGATAAAGATATGAATCCTATAACAGATAAAAAAGAATTAGCAGCAGTAGAATATAATACAAAAATGGGATGGACATATGTTAAAGGTGATTCTACAAAAATTACAACAGATTATTTAGCAAAAGGAAAAGGTGAAGAAATAACAAAACCAGGTGCAAATTTAATAAAAGCTTTTGATCCATCTAAACCATATAGCGACGAGAAAAATAATAAAAATCCAGATTATAGAGAGGTTTCAGTAATATTAAAAGTTGTTGCAACAGATCCAAGCATTGGGATTATAAGAAATGAAGCAGCAATTACAAATGACTCAGATAGTGAAGGTAACCCAGTTGAAGATAGAGATTCAAAACCAGAAGAATGGGTGAAATATGAAGATGATGAAGATTATGATAATATAATGTTACAAGAATTTGACTTGGCGTTAAGAAAATTCATAACAAATATAGATGGAAATGATGTAACAACAAGAGTACCAGAAGTAAGTTATGATAAAGAAAAAGATAAAATAACATATAATCATCCAAAAGACCCAATGGATGTAGTAACAGGAGACATAGTAACATATACAATAAGAGTATACAATGAAGGTGATATCGACGGATATGCACAGTTAGTATCAGATGATATACCAGATGGGTTAAAATTCTTACCAGAAAACGAAACAAATGTAAAATATAGATGGGTAATGTATGATAAAGATGGAAAAGAAACAGAGAAAGTAGAAGAAGCAGAAAAAATAACAACAGATTACTTATCAAAAGAGCAAGAGAAAAAAGAAGGAGAAAACTTATTAAAAGCATTTAATAAAAATGAAGAAATAAGTGAAACAAATCCAGACCATAGAGATGTAGAGGTAGCATTTGAAGTAGTAGAACCAAATGGATCAGATAAAATAATAATAAACTCAGCCCAAATATCAGAAGATAGTGATAAAGAAGGAAATCCAGTAGAAGACAAAGACTCAACACCAGATAAATGGATAGATGGAGAAGATGACCAAGATAAAGAATATATAAAACTAACATATTTTGATTTATCACTAAGAAAATGGGTAACAGAAGCAATAGTAATAGAAGATGGAAAACAAACAATAACACAAACAGGACATACACCAGATATGGATCCAGAGCCAGTAGTAAAAGTAGAATTACATAGAAAAGACATAAACAAAGTAACGGTAAAATTCAGATACTCAATAAGAGTAAAAAATGAAGGAGACATAGCCGGATATGCAAAAGAGATAACAGACTATGTGCCAGAAGGACTAAAATTTGTAGCAGAAGATAACCCATATTGGAAAGATGAAGGAAATAATATAATATCAACAACAAAATTAGAAAACACACTATTACAACCAGGAGAAACAGCAGATGTAGAGGTATTACTAACATGGATAAATAGTGAAAATAATATGGGACAAAAAACAAATATAGCAGAAATATCAAAAGACCATAATGATAAAGGGGTACCAGATAGAGATTCAACACCAGACAATAAAAAGCCAGGAGAAGATGATATAGATGATGCACCAGTAATATTATCAATAGAAACAGGTAAAGCGATAACATATGTAGGATTAGGATTAACAGTATTATTAACAATAGCAGGAGGAGTATATTTAATTAAAAAATATGTAATATAGAAAGCTAATCTGAAATGATTCTGGAATCGTGATTCTGGGGTCGGAGACAAAAATCCTGAAGTTATAAAAAATAAAAAGTTCACAATATAGTTTAATTATTATAACTTAGAAAATAAAAATTGATTTCAAAAGCAAAATAAAATTCAGAAAATATGTTTGAATTTAAGAATAAAAGCTAGAAAAGTTCAGCTAGAAATAAGTTGAATTTCTAGCTTTTATATTTATGGAATGAAAATGATTTTTGTCTCCGACCCCAGAATCACTACCACAAAATCAAAGAAGCATAGAGGTTATCAAGTTGCATAATTTTATTTGAATAATATTTACTTTTATTTTTAGGTATGATATAATTTTTTGAAGAAAGGTATAGAGGTGAGTATATGAATCAAATATTATCTACAAGCAATTCAGAAAAGAATAAAAAAGGTGGACCGATAGAAATCCATACTATTGTAAAGTTTTTTTCAATTATATTAATCATATTTGGAGTCATAATGATTAGTACAGCTTCATATGCAATTTACAAAAAATCAGTAGATAAAAATAATATTCCTACAAAGCCTTCTATTACGGAAGAACAAAAAGGTGATAAAACAGTATTATTGAAAGTAACACATGATAAAGCAATAGATAAAATAGAATATCGTTGGAATGAACAAGAAGCTAAGATAATAACTGGAAATGGAAGAAAATATATTGAACAAGAAATAGAAATACCAGGTGGAACTAATAAATTATATGTTTCTGTTATAGATATAGAAGGACAAGAAATATCTAGTGAGCAAACATATGAAGCAGAAGATATAATCAAAATGGAGATAAATAACGGAAAAATTAAAGTTTCAGCAGAAGCAAAAACAGAGATTTCATATATGACATATAGATGGGATGAAGAACAGGAAGAAAAAATTGATATAAATGCTACAACACTTGAACAAGAAATAGAAATACCAATGGGAGAACATACATTAACAGTTATTTTAGTAGATAAAAATAATGAAACTATTACAAAAGAGCAAAAAGTTAAAGGAGTAGTAAAACCAAAAATACAAGTAAAACTAGATGACAATAAAGAAAACTTTTTGATAACAATTACAGATGATTCAGGTCTAGATAGAGTAGAATTTATAATAAATGGAGAAAATAAAACTATAAAAGCAAATGAAGGTCAAAAAGAATTGAAAATAAAATTACCATTGAGAGATGGACAAAATATAGTTGAAATTAAAGCATATAATTTAGACGGAATTGAATCAGATAATGTTAAAGCAAATAAAACTAAATAAGCATAAAATATTAATTCTCTACATTTTAGGTGTAGAGAATTAATTGAAAGGAAATAAATGGCGATACAATTATTAGAATTAGCAACATATTTTATAATATATTCATTTTTAGGTTGGATTTTAGAAAGTATATTTAGAAGCTTTTGCGAAAAGAAAATAATAAATACAGGTTTTTTAATAGGTCCAATATGTCCTATATATGGTTGTGGGGCAATAATAATGATATTATTTCTAGGAAAATTTTCAAATTCTAAAATATTGCTTTTTATAATGTCAGTAATATTTTTAAGTATATGGGAATATATAGTAGGAGTAATTTTAGAGAAAATATTTAAAACAAAATATTGGGATTATTCAGATCACAAATTTAATTATAAAGGAAGAATTTGTTTAACAAATTCAATTGCATGGGGATTTTTAGGAGTATTTTTTATAGATTTTATACATCCTTTTATAGTAAATATATTAAAAAATTCAAATATAGCATATTTAAAAATAATAGTTCCGATATTATTAATAGTAATTTTGATAGATGCTATAATTAGTGTTATAAAAACAAAAAATATAAAAGAAACTCTTGAAAAGATAGAAAAATTGAACGAGCAAATAAAAGAAAAATTATCAGAAATGAAAAAACAAACTAAGGAAAAGAATACAAAATCAGAAAATTTACAAATATTAATTAATAAAATAAATAAAAGAAAAAATAGAGAATTACGTAGATTATATAAAAGAGTATATCGATTGAAAAAGGCTTTTCCGGCAATTGACACTAAGGAGTTCAGAGAAATATTAAATAAGAAAGTAGAAATAAAAAATAAGAAAAATAAAAATGACTGATTTATAAAAATAAAATATAAAAATAAAAAATACTATAATAAAAGCTATTATAAAAAATAAAAATAATAGTTTTACTTTGGAAATATAGGGTGTGATAAAATGAAACAAGAAATTTATATTATAGATGATGATGATTCATCAATAGTTATATTTAGGGAGTTATTTAAAAATGATAAAGAATATAAATTTATAAGTGTAAAATCAGAGCAAATAGATATTGCTTTGAAAAATATACCAGCATTGATAATAATAAATGAAGATGCTATTGACAGAGATGTTGTTGGATTATGTAGGCAAATAAGAAAAGACGAAGATAATACAATAACACCAGTAATAGTAGTATCATCAAAAAGTGAAAAAGAACACAGAATGAGAATACTAAGAGAATCGATAGAATATTACATAAAAAAACCAGTAGATGAAGAATATTTATATTATACTGTAAAAAATTTAAATAGATTATTATCAATCAATAGAAGAATAAGTCCTTTAACAGGTTTACCAGGAAATGTACAAATTCATGCAGAATTAAAAAAGAGAATATCTAAAAATGAACCATTTTCTGTATTATATTTAGATTTAGATAATTTTAAATCATATAATGATGTTTATGGATTTTTAAAAGGAGACCAAATCATAGAATTTACAGCAGAAACGATACTAAAAGGAGTTCATGCAAATGTAGAAGAAAGCGCATTTGTAGGACATATTGGAGGAGACGATTTCGTAGCAATAGTGCCAACAACAAATTGTGAAAAGATATGTCAAAATATAATAGCAATATTTGATAATCAAGTAAAACAATTTTTTACAGATAGAGACTTAGAAAAAGGATATATTGAAGTAGAAAACAGAAAAGGAATAATTGAACAATTTCCACTAACATCTATATCAATAGGTGTAGTTGTTGCAGAGAAAAATAGATTTAGTAATATTCTTGAAATAGGAGAAATAGGAGCACAAGTAAAACACGCAGCAAAATCAGTGATGGGAAGTAGCTATGCGATAGATAGAAGAAATTAAAAATCATAATATGCATAATGAAAAATATTGAAATGTGCAAGTAAAAGAAACTAATACTTAAAAATTGCAAATGTAAAAGTTTGCAATTTTTTGGTTTTAACTCAAATAATAAATTTGTAATTAAAATAAAAGAAAAGCATACTATATAAAAAGATAAAAAGAAAGAGGTATGCAAATTATGAAAAGAATAGCTATAATATTAGCTACAATAATGATAGGAATACTAGTAGGAACTACCCAAACAAATGAAAACAATAGTAACAAAGAAAGAAATATAGGAGATGCAGTGCAAGTTAGTACATCACCAGTATCTAGTAAAATAGTTGTATTAGATGCAGGGCATGGAAAGCCAGATGAAGGTGCACAAAGCAAAAATGGAATTGCTGAAGCTGATATAAATTTAAAAATAACATTTAAGTTAAAAAAACTATTAGAAGAAGCTGGATGTAAAGTTATATTAACTCGTTCAGATGAAAATGCTATATATGATTTAGATAGTAAAACTTTAAGAGAAAAAAAGATATCAGATATGAGAAATAGAGTGAAAATTGGAAATAATTCTTCGGCAGATATTTTTGTTTCAATACATTTGAATAAAATAGAGCAGTCCAAGTATTACGGTTGGCAAACATTTTATAAAGAAGGAAAAGAAGAGAGTGAAAGACTTGCAAAGTCAATTCAAAATGGATTAAATAATTCTATGCAAAAAGAGAATAAAAGAGTTGCAATGAAATTAGATAATAAATATTTAATAAAGAATATAAAAATACCAATATCAATTGTAGAATGTGGTTTTTTATCTAATCCACAAGAAGAAAAAGAATTACAAGATGATTTATACCAAGAAAATTTAGCATTAGGGATTTATAATGGAATTATAGATTACTTTAAAGTTTGAGATTTATTTTATGATTAATATAATAAAAATATCAAAATTACATAAGTAAGGAAAAAAGAACTCCTTATAAAGTACAATTTTATTTTATACAAAAAATTTTATATAAAGTCAAAATAAAAAATAATTCTTATTGTACAATATATATAATTAAGCTAAAAGCTAAGTTTTCTATACAATTAAAATTAATTTTCACAGTAGCATAAAATAAAACATAAAGTATATAATAATTAATTTTTACTATACTGTTAAAAATCATATTGACAAATAGAACGCATAATGTTATATTTACCAATGAAAGGAAAGTGATACTATGAAGATTGATTATGCAGTTATAGGAAAAAGAATAAGAAACCAAAGAGAGATAAAAAAATTAGAAATTAACAATATAGCTAATTTACTAAATATTTCTAAAAAAACAATAGATGATTTAGAAAATGGAATTGCTAAAATAAGTTTAGTAGATTTTATTAAAATTTGTGATTTATTAGACATTTCAGTTTTGGATATATTAGATATTCAAAATCGAGATATGAATAATTGTATTGATAAGCAGTTATATGAGCTTATATTACAATGCAATATTAATAAACAAAAATTAATTTATAATATAGTAAATTTGGCAATAAAAACCCAAATTATCTAAAATTTGACTTTTTATCCTTTTTGTAGTATACTAGAAAGGTACTACTTTTTGTAAATATATAAATATTTAAGGAGAAGGATTAAAATGAAAAGTAAAATGAATATAAGAAGCATTATAATCATGTCAGTAATATTACTTCTAAGTATGCTTTTTATAAATATTAGCTTAGCAGCAAATACTGGAACGATTAATGTTGAGACTGCTAATTTAAGAGAAACAGCAGATGCTGAGAGTAAAATTTTAGAACAACTTTCCCTAAATCAAGAAGTTGAAATAGTAGAAAAAACAGGAGACTGGTATAAAGTTAAACATAACTATATAACAGGATATATAAGAAAAGATTTAATTAATACAAATGAAGAAAAAGTAGAAAATAATGAAACAACACAAGCAACAAATCAAGTATCACAAGAAAATACAACAACATCAAATAATGTTCAAACTAATGCAGTATTAACTGAAAATAATTCTGAATTAGGAGAATATATTTTAGTAGCTGATACTAAATTAAAATTAGTACCTACAATAAATGCAACAGATGTTGTAGAAATAAAAAAAGATGAAAAAGTTAATGCAACAGAAATTATTAATGATTGGGTATGTGTAGAAACAAAAAATACAAAAGGTTGGATTAGAAAAGATAAATTACAAAGAGAACAAAAAGTAGAACAAGTTAAAGAGCAAGTTCAAGAAGAAAATAAACAAGTAGAAGAACAAGTAAAAACTAAAACTAAATATATTAAAGCGACATCAGTAAATGTAAGAAAAGAACCAAATACATCAAGTGAAATTATAGCAAATGCTTTACAAAATACAGCAGTAATAGTGTCTAAGGAAGAAAATGGATGGAGCAAAGTAACTTTAAATGGAAAAGAAGGATATATATCATCTTCACTTTTATCAGATACTAAACAAGAAAAAGCGAAAACAAATACAACATCAAGAGGGGCAACTACTTCAAGAAAATCAAGCAAAAATGAGAAAAGTACAAATACACAAAGTAATGTAGCAAACAATACAAAAGCACCAAGTACATCAACAGGTTCTTCAACAGGGAATGCAATAGTTGCAACAGCAAAAAAATATTTAGGTTATAAATATGTATATGGTGGTACCTCACCAAGTACAGGATTTGACTGTTCAGGTTTTACATCATATGTATATAGACAACATGGAATATCTCTAAATAGAACAGCAGCAGGTCAATATAGCAATGGAACATATGTAAGTAGATCAAATTTACAACCAGGAGACTTAGTAATGTTTGGTTCTCCAATAAATCATGTTGCTATATATATTGGTGGAGGGCAAATAATACATGCTTCAACACCATCAACAGGGGTTAGAATAGATTCTTTAAATTCAGGATATTATAGTAGAAACTATACTGGAGCAAGAAGAATTGTAAATTAAAATGTAAACTAAAAAGCAATTAGGAGGTAAACAATAAATAAATAGGATACCATTTTTAATTGCAGTTACAGGATATATAATAGGTATATTATGGGGGCTATACTTTAATTTTAGTATAGTCCTTTTATATATCTTGATAATTGCTATTTGTATAATAAAGAGAAAATTTATTAAAAAAAAGAAATTTAATATCATATCTATTTCAAGATATTTAAAGTATTTAAAATTATTTCTAAATAAAAAAACTATTTTTATAATCATAATAATTTCAATTCTATCAAATTCAATTATGTTATATGAAAAATATAGATATTCCAATATATATGAAGAAAAAGAATATACTGTTATAGGAAAAATAGTAAGTGATAAGCAGGAAAAAGAATATAAAAATTGTTATAAAATAAAAATACTAAAAGTAGAAAATTTAAATAAGAAAGTAAAAAATACATATTTAAAATTATTTATTGACAAAAAAATTAATTTAGAATATGGAGATATAATTAAGTGCAAAGGTAATTTTAAAAAAGGAAAAGAAGCAAGAAATTATGGGGGATTTGATTATAATACATACTTAAAAACGCAAAAAATTTATGGAATATTTAACTCAAAAAAAGTTGAAGCTATATCAAAAGATATAGATGTTTTTTCTATTTCCAACAATATTTCTAATGTTATTGAAGAAAAAATAGATTTACTACTAAATGAAACAGAAGCGAGTTTATGTAAGGGACTGATATTAGGAAAAACAGAAGAAATAGAAGAAAGTATTAAGGAAAATTTTAGAATAGTTAATATTTCACATATATTAGCTATTTCAGGATTACATGTGACATATATAGTAATGTTCATAACTGCAATTTCACAAAGAATAATAGGCAAAAAATATGGTACAGTTTTAGTAATAATAGTATTAATATTTTATATGTTTTTAGTAGGGTTTACACCTTCAATAGTAAGAGCCAGTACAATGGGGATATTAGTAAATTTAGCCTTTTTAGTTCACAGAAAAAACAATTTTTGGAATTCACTAGCTTTATCTTTATTGTTAATTTTACTAAATAATCCATATTCAATATTAAATATAGGGCTACAATTATCATATCTTGCTACAATAGGGATAGTAACTTTTAATAAGAAAATAAGAAAAAAGTTCGATAATTTAAACTTTTTTGAAAATAATTTATTAATTAGAAAAAATAACAAAATACAACTTTTATTAAACAAGGTAAAAGATACTCTTTCAGTAATGTTTTCAGCTCAAATTTTGATATTACCAATAATGATTTATAATTTTAATATATTTGGAACATATTTTATAATTTCAAATTTTTTAGTAAGTATAATAATAGGAATAGTAATATTTTTATTAATATTAACAGTAGGAATTTCTTTCTTGTTTTTTTCTATATCTAAATTTTTTTCACAAATATTAAAAATCTTAATTCAATTATTAATTAGTATTTCAAATATTAGTAAATTACCATTTTCAAAAATATATATTCCAACACCTAAAATATCAAGTATAATTACTTATTATTTTGCGATTTTTATATTTGATTTTTTATATAAAGTTTATAGCAAAGAAAATATTACTTATTATAGAATACGAAATTTAATTGCAATTTTAAAATATAGAATACGAAAAAATAAGAAAAAAATAAAAAAGATGTTTATATTGCTATTGATAGTGATATTTGCTATAAATATACTACCTAAAAATCTCCAAGTTCATTTTATAGATGTAGGACAGGGGGATTCTACATTTATTATTACACCACATAATAAAACAATTCTAATAGATGGTGGAGGAAGCTTAGATAAAAACTTTGATATTGGAGAAAAAACATTAGTGCCATATATATTAGATAGAGGATATACCAAGATAGATTATATTTTTATTTCTCATTTTGATTTTGACCATGTAGGAGGAATATTATCAGTTTTAGAAGATTTAAAAGTGGGAAAAGTAATTATAGGAAAGCAATTTGAAACATCAGAAAATTATGAGAAAATGATAAAAATTGCAAATGAAAAGAAAGTAGAAATTATCCAAGTAGAAAAAGGAAAAGAAATCATAGTAGATAATATAAAATTTAATATAATATGGCCAGATAAAGAAAATATAATAAAAGAAAATAATTTAAATAACAATTCACTTGTAATGAAAATGATATATAAAAACTTTTCAATGCTATTTACAGGAGACATAGAAGAAATTGCAGAAAGAAAAATAATAGATACATATAAAGATAATAGTGATATTTTAAAATCAGAGGTATTAAAAGTTGCTCATCATGGTTCAAAAACATCATCAATTAATGAATTTTTAAACTTAGTAAAACCTAAAATAGCTTTAATAGGAGTAGGTGAAAATAATAAGTTTGGTCATCCAAGTGGAAGCATAATAAGCAATTTAAAGAATTTACGGAGTTGAAATTTATAGAACGGATTTGAATGGGGAGATTAGTATAAAAGTAAATTCAAGTGGAAGGTATTTGAAAAAAACTATAAATTGAAAGAAATGTTAAATAATTAGATAGGTATAAAATGTTATGTAAGTAAAAACAAAAAATAAATACATAATTAAATAAAAAGTACAAACTGTATAAAATTAGAAATAATTGCAAATAATACTAGAAAATATATAAAATAGCTAGATATCAAAAATATAATACACTATTTTTAGATGTAAGTTATTTTTAAGAAACAAAAGATTACAGACTTATAGTAATCTTTTGTGTAGGACAAGGGAGGAAAGTTAATAATGAAAAGAGCAATTATTATTTTATCAGTTGCATTAGTAATTATAATTTCAGTATGTACGGCATTTTTTATAAAGGATTTAAATAAAGAAGATATAGAAGAAAAAGATGATATAGAGGTATCAGATATAAATAATGAACCTGTAACAGATGAATGTGTAGATGAAGCAAAGGATTTTGAGAAAATTGAGATAGAAGAAACTAATTCAAATGAAGAGAAAACTTCACCAAATTGTTCATTAACTATGAAAAGATATTATAATGAGTGTGGGCATAGCATTGAAGAATATTCTAATTTGAATAAAGAACTTGTTAATAAGACCAAAGATGAGATTCAAAAGGTATATAGTGCTTGGACAATAGATAAATTTTCTAATAATGAAATTGTTATTTCTAGGAGTTTTGAAAGTCAATGTGGAGAGCATTATGTTGTAAGGGATAAAAATGGAAAAGTTGTTATATATTTGCTTTCAGGGGACGGGACAGAAAGTGAGTTACAAGAGACTCAAATAGCAACAGAGTTTTTGACTGAAAATGATAAGATTGAATTGAAAAATGGAATTAGAGCTAATGGAAAACAGGAATTGAATCAGGTTATTGAGAATTTTGAATAAGTGTGGTTTAGCTAACCTAGATATAAAATTATATTTCTGGGTGTAGCCTTTTTAATTATATTCCATAGATAAGAACTTGTAAGCTCCAAAAAAGGCACCTTTTCTTCGCTGAAATTTTATTTTTATAAAATTTCACGTGAACATTATCCTTTTTAGTAGTTTAACAATTTCTAATCTATTACATATAATATAAAAAGGCTATACCCAGAAATATAATTTTATATCTAGGTTAGCCCTTTAAAAATATGCATTTAGATATTTTACTAATTTTTTTTGTCAATTGTTACTTCTTTTTTTAAATCGGATTTTTCGATAAATCCTTTTTTATATAAATCTTTAACATACATTATTAATGCAGATATAGTAGATATTAAAGCTAATAAGTATATTCCGATAGTAATGTTTGACCAGATTGCTCCTAAACTAAATTGTTTTACTGCTAATGATGCAACTATTGCTACATAGAAAAGTACTGTGGCTAATTTTCCATACCATCTACTATATACAACAACATCTTTTCCATATAGGAATGATGCTCCTACTATCATTATAAATTCTTTTAGTAAAACTATTAATAAAATCCACATAGGTATTATATCTGCAATTTCTAATGATGCTAATGTTATAATTTGTGTTAATTTATCTGCTAATGGATCCATTAACTTTCCAAAGTTTGTTATAAGGTTGAATTTTCTAGCTATACAACCATCTGCTATATCAGTTAATCCTGATAATGTGAAAAATACAAATGCCAAGATGTAATTTCCAGCGAATATATTTTTTACAATTAAAGGTATTATTAAAAATCTAATTATTGTTAGTGTATTTGGTACATATTTTAACATATAAAATTTCATTCCTTTCTTGGTTTAATCAATGGTATAAATAGTGATATTTTTAAAAAACTTGTCCCCTTATTTAATTTCAAATTTTAGTACATTTTCTTGTAATTCTATATTTACATTTTGACCATCTAGTAGAGTTCCTCTTAATATCATTTCAGACAATTCATCTTCAACATATCTTTGAATAGCTCGTCTTAGAGGTCTTGCTCCAAATTTTATATCTGTTCCTTTGTCAAGTATATACATTTTGGCTTCTTTTGATATTTTCATTTTTATATCTTTTTCATTTAAAGCTTTTTGTGTATCATTAAGCATTAAATCTACAATTTTCAATAATTGATTTTGAGTTAAAGCATCGAAAGTAACAATTTCATCTACTCTATTTAGAAATTCAGGTCTGAAAACATCTTTTAAACTATCCATAATTTTTCCTTTATTGATAGTAGTATTTCCAAATCCTATTGAATTATTGTTTAAATTTGAACCAGCATTAGAGGTCATTATTATAATTGTATTTGAAAAACTAACAGAGTTTCCTTGACTATCTGTAAGAACACCATCATCTAATACTTGTAACAAAATATTAAATACATCTGGATGAGCTTTTTCTATTTCATCTAATAGTATTATTGAATATGGTTTTCTCTTAACTTTATCTGTTAATTGTCCGGCGTCATCATAACCAACATAACCTGGAGGTGCACCGATTAACTTAGAAGTAGAATGACTTTCCATATATTCTGACATATCTATTCTTATTATAGAATCCTCAGAACCAAACATTTCATAAGCTAAACTTTTTGCTAGTTCAGTTTTTCCAACTCCGGTAGGTCCTACAAATATAAAAGAAGGTGGTCTTTTTGTTGTTTTTAATCCTGCTCTGTTTCTTCTAATAGCTCTTGAAACTGCTGAAACTGCTTCATCTTGACCTATTACTCTTTTATGAAGATTAGTTTCAAGGTTTAACAATTTTTGAGTTTCTGCTTCTGTTATTTTTTTAACAGGTATTTTTGTCCAACTTTCAATTACATTTGCAATATCCTGAATAGTAAGTTGTTTTGGCTTCATTTTTTTATTTAAAGCGTCTATTTCTTCAATTAACTGACATTCTTTAGTTTTTAAGTCAGCAGCTTTTTGATAATCTTCTGTTGAATCAGCTGCTACAACTTCTTCTTTTTCAGCTTGTACATGAGCTAATTCTTGTTTTAAGCTTTCTAATTTAAATAATTCTTTATTTTCTAAGTTAATTCTAGAACAAGCTTCATCTAAAATGTCAATAGCTTTGTCAGGTAAAAATCTGTCATGGATATATTTTTCTGACATGATAACTGCTTGTTTTATTGCATCAGAAGAAATTTTTACTTTGTGATATTCTTCATAATATTTTTTAATTCCTTCTAATATTCCAATAGAATCATCAATATTTGGTTCTTCAATTAATACTTGTTGGAATCTTCTTTCTAAGGCTGAGTCTTTTTCGATATATTTCCTATATTCTTTTAAAGTTGTTGTTCCTATTAATTGAATTTCTCCATTTGATAGAGCAGGTTTTAATATATTTGCTGCATTCATTGAATGTTCACCATCTCCTGCACCTATAATATTGTGTATTTCATCAATAACTAAAATTATATTGCCATATTCTTTACATTCATCAATAATGCCTTTCATTCTAGATTCAAATTGACCTCTAAATTGTGTACCGGCTATTACTGAGGTCATATCTAATAAATAAACTTCTTTATTTAAAAGTTTTGCAGGAACATTTTGGCTAGCGATTTTTATGGCTAACCCTTGTGCTATTGCAGTTTTTCCAACACCAGGTTCACCTATTAAACAAGGATTATTTTTTGAACGCCTATTTAATATTTGAACAATTCTTTGAATTTCTTTATCTCTACCAATAACAATATCTAATTCATTATTTTTAGCTTTATGTGTTAAATTTGTTCCATAAGTATCCAAGAATTTTTTCTTTTTATTTTGCTTAGAATTTTTTTTCTTATCAACTTTTACTTTTTTTCTTCCATTTGAAGAATTTTCTTGTTCGTTATTTTCTTTATTATTTTGTCCATTAAACATATTAAAAATTGAACCTAGTGGAATAGCAGCACCTGCCATTTTAGGAGAATTTTCATCATCTTCATCTGGATTATTATTTGTAGTATCAAAAGTAATTGCACCTTCAATATTTTCAATATCTTCTAAATTTATATTTTCAGCCAAATCTTTAAAAATAGTTTCAAATTGTTTTGTCATATCATTGATGTTTAGTTTATCATGTGCTAAAACATCATTTTGTCTATAAAGAGCTTCGGTAGGGTCGATACCTTTTGACTTTGCACAGTCATAGCAATAACCTTCAAAAGACTCTTTACCATTTTCTATTTTTTTATAAAAAAGTATGGCTGGATTTTTATTACATTCTGAACATAACATACTCTGAATTCCTCGTTTCTTCTAAATTTTGAATATACTATATCATACATTAAATTACTTTAATAGTCAACAAAATTAAGGATTTTTTACTGTTATAGCTATCTTTTTTTTATTATATATGATAAAATAATAAATGCGAAAAATATTTGATTAAAAAGTAAAAAATATGAAATCTTTAACTAATAAGAAAAGAAAGGAGAGTATGATTTATTCTAAGTATAGTGAGTAAATATATCATACAAATCTAATATGAAAGTAACTTTACCAAAAAAAGAAAAAACGGATATTAAAGCAATAGTTATATATACCATTTCAATAATATCTTGTGTAATTGCAATTATAATTGTATGTATAACACAATTTTTAGGAAAAAATAAGTTAGAGGAAATGTTGTCAATAGGTTCATCAGGAACGAGCAAGGAAGAAATAGATGAACAAGCATTAATATCAGAATTTGATAATATTTTTAATAATAACTTGGAAGAAAATAGTTTAAGTGTAAATATAGAAAAACAAGATGATAGCAAAGAATTTATTTACACATACTATACAAAAATTGAAAGTAAAAAGAATAGTTATGAATTAAATTTACAAATACCATATATAAATATAAATAGTGAAATTATTAATAAATATAACAATGAAATAAAAGAAATTTTTCAGAAAAAAGCAGAAAATGTATTATCAACACAAAACAAAAATATAGTATATACAGTGAAATATCAAGCAACAATTGAAGACAATATATTGTCATTAATAATAAAATCAGAATTAAAAGAAGGAGTAAATGCACAAAGACAAATCATAAAAACATATAATTATGACATGAGTAGTGATAAGGAAATAAGTTTAGAAGAAATAATTTCACGAAAAGGATTAAAGCAAGATGAAGTCCAAAGAAAAATAAAAGAACGAATAAAAATAGAACAAAAAAAGGTTGAAGATTTAAAGAATTTAGGATATAATATTTTTGAAAGAAATAGTGAAGATGAGCAATATAACATAAAAAATACGAAAGAATTTTTTATAAAAAATCAAAAAATATATCTAATTTATGCATATGGAAATGAAAAAATGACAAGTGAAATGGATGTTGTAGTTATATAATAATAAAATGATTTTTTAAGTAATACAAAAACAAAGGAGAAAATAGTAATATGAAAGTAGTAAAATTAAAATATAAGCTTGAATCCCTTGTGGGAGTACACACACACACACACACACACACAGGTATTTTACTAAATAATAAAATATATAGATTAAAATAAAGTAAACGGAGATAGTAGTAAAAAGCAATAATTTTATTACTGTCTTTTTGTGTTTTAAAAAATAATTATAAAAAAGGAGAGAATATAATATGAAAAAGATTAAAAGAAAATACAATAATGGAGTAACATTAATAGCCTTAGTGATAACAATTATTGTATTAATAATTATTGCAGGAGTTAGTATTGCAATGCTAACAGGAGATAATTCAATAATAAATAATGCTAAAAAATCGAAATTATCTACAACATTTTCAAAGTATAAAGAAGAAGTAGATTTATATAAAAGTAGTAAATTTACAGAAAATAATAATTTTTTAGAAGGAACCCTAGAAGCTAGTAAAATAAGCTTGTCATATAATACTATGGGAAGCGAGGAAATAGGAAACATTAAAAATGTAATAACAACTATAAGTAATGAGGATATAGAAAAATTCGAGATAATAAAAGGAAAATTACTAATAAAAACAAAAGATATAAATGAGGTAAAAGTAGCACAAAGTTTAGGAATAGAAGTAAATCCTTATGATATAACGGGGGAAGGTGAATTATTATCATCAAATGGAAATTTATTGCTAGTAGATGAGTCAGGAACATTAAAAATACCAGATACTGTAACAAAAATAGGAGAAGGAGCCTTTGCAAATGTAAGTGGATTAAAAACAATAATAATTCCAGGAACAGTAAAAGAAATAGGGGAAAATGCATTTTCAAATAACAACACATTGGAAAAAGTAATAATAAAAGATGGTGTTGAAAAAATAGACGCTTGTGCATTTAAGGAATGTACAAATTTAAAAGATATAGAATTACCTAATAGTATAAAATATATAGGATATCAAGCTTTTTATCATTGTTCTAGTTTAAAAATGATAAATATTCCACCTAAGGTTGAAAATATTTTTGGATATACTTTTTCAGGAGATTATAATTTATCTAATGTAATTCTTAATGAAGGCATAAAATCAATAGGAGAGTATGCTTTTCATAGTACTAGTTTTTCAGAAATAAATATACCATCTACATTAACTACGATTGAAAGTCAAGTATTTAATGGAA